>Ga0099825_1009313_pt1 | contig 11262 bp, 3 predicted proteins | sample SiratroredBW_FD_76838 | JGI IMG/M metagenome (GOLD analysis project Ga0099825, IMG submission 76838) | Root nodule microbial communities of legume samples collected from California, USA - Siratro red BW | ecosystem: Host-associated > Plants > Roots > Nodule | place: USA: California | collected...
ATTTACAGGAGCAAGTCATAATTTAGGCAAAACTTAATCTCTATAGCAAGAGTATCAATCAAATAATAACATTTTTTTTTCTGTTTCGCAGCAAAGAATAAAAGAAGAGAATGAATCATCAATACGAACAGAAGGAAGGATTGTATAAAAAACTCAACATTTGCTATGACATTAAAATTCTAAAACCTGTACTGGATACCTCTCCTGATTTCGCTTGGCTTCTTTTCGTTTCTACCGTTTTCTTTCTTCTTTCTGATTGTCTCTTTCTTTCTGCTTTCCCCAAACTCTTCCCTTTCGTTTCTTTCCTGGCTCTTCTTTTGCTTTTCAATCTTTTCAGAAAATGAGCATGTGAAAGAACTCTTGTATGAATGTATGGGATCGTGAGTTCAAATGAATTTTGGAACAAGTAAACTCGAAGGAAGAGTGAAGTTGTTAGTACTATAGTTACAGCACTGTAATAATGGGTCACCAGATGTCATGACTAGGACCATGCATTCCTCTGGGATGTATATCCAAATATATGCATATACATAGCAAAGCTACATACAAGTAAAGTCACTGCCACTTGATTTGACTTTTATAATTTTACAAGTTAATATAAGATTATAGTTAACAAAGGGGTCTTTGAAATTACACTTTAAATTTTAAATTATAAAATATAAATTTTTTAACTTAACTCTTGATATTAGATATTTAACTTTCGGCTTCTTTAATCTCCAACTATAAAGAAAAGGTTATGAGAATTTTAACTATATAAGAACTTACAATCTTTATCTTTAGACACTTACCACTATGAAAATTATTTTTCAAAACATTTATAGTCATATAAAATTACTTATAATTGTTAACAAATACATGAAAAAAAATATCTCATACCTAAGTAGCATAATTTCTTTTTAGAATAAAGTACGACAACGAATTCAATATGTTTATAATACTACTTGAATATTTTATAAAATAATTAATATTAACATATTATTCAAAATTATGAAAAGATAAAGTTTAAAAATTTGATTATCTTTTATCTCATATATGATATATTATTATTACGTGAACATTAAAAGTTATAAGATTATATTATTAACAAGTAAATATAATTACAACATAAAATCATATAAGTATATAATATTACAATATAAATTCATATAACGTCCGGATAAATAATATTTTTAAAAATTAAAAATAAAAAAATGTGAATAAAGAGTTTTTTATATAATAATAAAAAATAATATAAATAATTAAAAATAAAAAAATTGATGATTTGATTATGTGAGTTACGTTATGTTATGTTAGACTGTTCAAAATTATTCTTGCTCTAGAGGTAAAATATGAGTGAAAGAATAAATAATGACATATCTCAAAACACCTCTCTTTAAAATAAAGAATTAAAAAAATATAAAAGAATTAGAAAAAAATACAAATTAAAAAAAAATAAAAAAATCCTCCACTCTCCCGGACTTATCACTCAATCTCAATTTCTCAAAAAATAATAATAATAATAATAATAAAATTATAAAATATAAACTTTTTAACTTAATTCTGGAGATGAGATATTCAACTTTCGGGTTCTCCAATCTCCAATTATGAAAAGAAAGTCATAAGAATTTTAACAATTGAAGAACTTACAATCTCCATCTTAATGAGACACTTACCACCATCGAAATCATCTCTCAAAACATTTGTAAGCATATAAAATTACTTATAATTTCCAACAATACATGAAGAAAATATCTCACACACCTAAGTAGCAGTGTTTCTTTTAGGAATAAAGTAGTGCGACGGATGCAATATATTTACAATATTACTTGAATATTCTATAAAAATAATTAATATTAACAAATTATTTAAAATTATGAAGATATAATATTTAAAAATTTCATTATCTTTCATCTCATATATGATATATTATTATTACATGAAAATTAAAAGTTATAAGATTATATTATTAACAAGTAAACAGTATTACAACATTAAGTGATATAAGTATATAATATTACAACATAAAGTCATATAAGTATATAATATTACAACATAAATTTATATAAGTATATTATTACAATAGTAATATTATCTCTAACTTAATTTTTAATTAATATCTATATCTATGTTTTTTTTTTATTCCTTTGTTTATGTATTCAATCAATGTCAAAGCATCATTTGCATATTAATTTTTGTTGAGTTTTATGTTTATTCTTCATTACTAACTAAATTAGTATATCAAGAGATCATAAATTCCACTTTATTAAGAGTTTGATCTAAAAAATTAAATTCTTAATAAAAATATTTGGTGTAGCATAGGAAAATTTTGTTTAAAAGTATACACCTACATAATATTGACAAGTCAAAATATTTTAAATTTATCAACAAACAAAATAAACACTAATTAATCATTAATAATAAATCAAATATATAGAAAATCATAAAACAATATGAATGAATAATGACAACAATAACATTGTAACTTCATAACCAAACTCAAAAATAACAAATATCTCAAGATAATATTAAAAAAAAACGGTAGAAGAAGTGAAAATTCTTGTTTATTTTAGAATTTGTAAATATATTTAATTAAAAATAACAAATATCATCTCAATAAAAAAACAGTACATTAAATCATTATGTGAGCATTGAGACAATATAATTTGCAAACATATTTATAATAACTACCATTACACTATTAGGTATAAGTGTGTGTCAGTCTAAGTTCCACATTAGGTATAAATGAGTAAGTTGAGCAATATATAAGAAAGAAAACTCATAAACCTATTGCCTTAAGATTTTGGATTGAAGATAGTGTCATTTTCTTATGTGGTTTGGCTTATATCTCATTCTTATGAGATCTTTCCGATTATGTCTCATTAGATTCTCTCAACAAACGGTATCAGAACAGAAGGTTCGTGTCGACGTGACGTTGACCGGCTCATAAGGTACCGACGAGTGTAGAAAAGGGACTCTCACTTTAGGAGAAGATTGTTTCTCACTCGAGGACTTGAGGGAGAGATTGCTAGGTATCTAAGTATGAGTCAAAGTCTCACATTGAATAGAAACGAATAAGTTGAACAATATATAAGAAAGAAAATATGCCTTAAGATTTTAGGTTAAAGGTGGTGTCATTTCCTTATGTAGGTTGACTCATTTCTTATTTTTACGAAATCTTCCTAATTATGCTTTCTCATATTCTCTCGCGACATTGTTTCAAGTTTAAACACTTAAATATTATTCAAAATTCTCATTAAAAAAATAACAAGTGAAATAAATTGTCTAGAGCTAAAAGTAAATTTTATTTAGATTCATTTTAAACCGAAAAGAATTTTTTTTATCAACACTTAAAAAGAATTTGTAATTTCTAATATTATTTAATACAAACTTCAAATATAAAACTCAAACATTCTTAGAAAACAATTTTATAAAAAGTGTTTTTGAAATCAAATTAGGTAATTTGATTTATAGTAAAATTTGAGAATGAATTTCACCAGCGATGAGGAATAAATAAGAAGATTGAATAAGTGAAATGAGAAGAAAGAAAAGGCACAAGAGGGAAAGTGTTACATGATTGGTAAGACCTCTAATAAAATAATAATATTTTATTTTTGTAGATTATTTATCTTAAATTATTTTATATTCTAAAACAAACAGGAAGTGAAATCTGTGTGTATGATGGTGATTAAGGGAGAGTAAATAGGAACAAGTAAACAGAAAAGAGTGAAGCTGTTAGTATACTTACAGCACTGTAATGACGGGTCACCAGATTCAGATCCACCGTCGCCATCATCAGCAGCATCGTCACGGTCATCATTAACCTCTTTCTCTAACCCAACATCCTTCTCTTTCTCAGATTCAGATCCCAAACCCTAAAAATGAAGGACTCCAACTCCACCACCAGTACCAACACTGCCACAACCGAACCCATTGCCCAAAACATCATAAAACTCATAAGCAACCTTTGTTTCTCCGTCTTCGTCTTCTCCGTCCTAATTTTCACCGTCATCGCCATAACCTACCAACCCCCAGACCCATGGCTCCAGTCCACACCAGCCCTAACCAACCTCTTCACCCAATCCGAAAACGCCACCTTCCAAATCGACTCCTCTGTCATCAAAACTGGCGAGGACCTCGCCCCCTCGCCTCAGGACCCTCCCCTACCTCCGCCGCCGCCCTCCGTCGCTGCCGTAACTGAAGCCGTCATCGAGAAAGCCGAACAGCGAATCCTAAATTCCACTGCCAACTCCACAGCCCCGCCGCTTCCCTCTGTCGCCGACTGTGACTTAACCCTAAATTGCTCCGATCCTCGCGTCCTTATTGCTGTTCAGAGGTTTAACCTCCGCGCGTTCAAGTCCATTGCCTTCTTCGACTATCAGCCGCCTGTGAACGGCTCCTCCACCGGCGAGTGCGACGTCGCGTGGCGCTTCCGGAACAAGCGCGAGCGCTCGTGGCGCAAGTACCGCGATTTTCGCCGCTTCAAGATCAGCGTCACCGACGATTGCAGGTACAAGGTGGTGCACGCCGGTGGGTGGCACTCCGGGGCCAATGCTCGCCGGAATTTTACGAGAGCTGGCGCCGGCAGGGGCGTTAAGACACTGCAGCCGCGGGTTTCGGCCCGCGATGATGAGATCAATGACACGATTCCGACTTTGGGGTCGGAGAGTAACTTTAGGAGTGGGAAGTATTTGTATTATTCGCGTGGTGGGGATTATTGCAAGGGGATGAATCATTATTTGTGGAGTTTCTTATGTGGGTTGGGGGAAGCGATGTATTTGAATAGGACTTTTGTTATGGATTTGAGTGTTTGTTTGGCTTCCAGTTATAATCCTAGTAACAAGGATGAGGAAGGGAAGGATTTTAGGTACTATTTCGATTTCGAGCATTTGAAGGAGACTGCTTCCATTGTTGAGGAAGGTGAGTTCTTGAGGGATTGGAAGAAGTGGGATAAAACCCATTTGAAGAAGAAGAAGATTCCTGTTAGAAAGGTTGTCACTCACAAGGTGACTCCTATGCAGCTTAAGAAGGACAAGAGTACGATTATATGGAGGCAGTTTGATGCGCCTGAGCCTGAGAATTATTGGTACAGAGTTTGTGAAGGTGAGGCTGCTAAGTATATTCAGAGGCCATGGCATGCTTTGTGGAAATCGAAGAGGTTGATGAATATTGTAACTGAGATTAGTGGAAGGTTGGACTGGGATTTTGATGCAGTTCATGTGGTTCGGGGAGAGAAAGCTCAGAACAAGGAGTTGTGGCCTCATTTGGATTACGATACGTCGCCGGATGCTCTTCTTGAGAAGCTTAAAGGAATGGTTCAACCTTGGAGACATTTGTATGTTGCCACCAATGAGCCTTATTATAATTACTTCGACAAGTTGAGGTCAAATTACAAGGTCCACTTGCTTGATGATTTTAAAGAAATGTGGGGAAACACGAGTGAATGGTATAACGAAACGACTCTTCTCAACAATGGAAAGCCTGTCGAGTTTGATGGGTACATGAGAGTTGCAGTGGATACAGAGGTCTTTTACCGTGGTAAGACACGCGTGGAAACATTCTATAATTTGACTAAAGATTGCAAGGATGGGGTCAATACATGCTGATCAGGTTGGCACTACTGATTTTGATGCTTATTCAGAATATATGGTACACTCAGGCCTTGATTTGGATTCAGTTTCAGATTCATACCACTGGGTTGAATATGAGCTTGTTGTTGTACTTCCTGTTCTTTTATTGTATTGATTTATGTATGTTGTTTATTATGATTTTGTATACATACTATAGAGTCCACTCCTTTCCTCTTTCCTTCAATTGGCTCAAGCTGCTAAAATCATTCTTATTCTTTTCTTCTCTTTTCTCATTACAATGTTTGTTTCCAGAATGACCACACTGTATTGAAAATTAAAGAAGGGTTCTTTGCTTGCTGAAACCCTTAGGATTTTAATGTCTTTGATGTTTGCATTTGGTAGTGAATACTAAAATATATTCAATCTTCATCTTTGAACACATGGTTGCCCCGGATGAAATTCCAACCAAACTTTTTTACCTCAATCCCACGAGCTCGATGCATAGCCCAAATTATTTTACCCCAATTCTAACACCATTTATGTAGACTTCCTTTACTTCTGTATAAATATCTTTCGAATAACCTTTTTGACTGCTAGGAATACCCGTTTACTCCGTGCCATAGCCAACTAATGACACTAATTGGATTTCATTCTCATGCCTTAAGGATGAATTTCATTTTTACGCAATCTAGATTAACAATGGGCTGTATTACTTGTATGAATCTTACTTGACTTGCACTTGACATGTCTACATCCCCCTCGAAGGTCTGTTTTATTGAGATTACAGATTACTAGGTGCCCTTTCTAATGTGTGCCATCTCTAAATTGGTACCACCCCTCATGTTTCTGCTGAAACAAATCGTTCTGAATTATTGAGCATGAGTCGCTATAAATTTTCTTTATATTGGGGCAACTTGTTATTGATTTTACATTAGAGACAACCGTGTGTAAGAAAATGAAATGGATCAACATAATAACTTCCTTATCATTTGTGTTTGAATTGTGCCATCACTCACATTTCTGATTTCCTTATGTTGATTAACTGCATTGTGAATCGTACTCTGGATGTTTAAACAAACATGACACAGGTGCAAGTGAGATGATTGATTGTTCAGGAAAAAGGGTAACCACTTTTGTTTCGAGGGTATGCAAGTGTTTTATTTTCTATAATACACAAAAGTCAAACACTATCTTTGACCTCTACCCAAATCTTTGCCAGCCCTTAAGGCGCAATATGACCTCAGAATACTATATCTGATTGCATAGGCCTGTGTACTTAGTTTTGTTTGTGTTAGGTCCCGAATAGGAAACGAATGTTCTACAAACAGGTCTAGACATTACTAGTGTGTTGGCCTGCACATCAGAGCGAGTAAGAACAAATCCTGCACATCTAAGCCATTTTTGTTCCATTTAACATGAAAAACAAATTGCATAGAGTTGAATGTCAACATAAAACATTATATTGACAAGGAACATGCAAATATGAATTGCTTAAAAGACTAGACAGGCAATGCGGCATTTTCTTCGTTTTATAGCTAGAATCGCTAGTTGATGGATTATTAAAACTTAAAGCTGTTAAAACAATCCAAGCAGGCAGCAATGACAGTAGTGTCCGATTTCAACCTTATGATCTATCTTGCAATCTCCGTTTAGCAATATGCCAAAGGCATTTTCCTACGAGCAACTTCCATAATTTAACTTCTATAGCGTAATCCATTTTCGATTTGTTTCCTTGTGCAAGACAACTTTTTCTAGAGAAAACTTGTTGCCTTCTGATGATTTTGGTCAGTTATGCTAAAGAATGTCTTCTAATCTGCATGAAATATAAACATATCATGAAACATCCACGATTACTACCGTTTCTCCTGCAACTCCCTCAAACCACCACGCTGTCTCAATCAACAACTTTTACAAGCAATATATTTTCCATCACGTCATGTTAACTGAGAACAGTTGTTATAGCGACAAGCATCGGCCATGAAAAAAATATATTCGCCAGAATACTTCACCTTGCATTTAAATTTGAAAGTTCTAGTAAAATCCCCTTCCCGACATTTGCAGTGGATGTTAGATTTTCATTCTGACAATTAGAGATTAGCAATATTGACAATTAGAGATTTTCATCATAAGATTTGCAATATTGTCTGGATGTATCAGCCTACAAAGAGGTTAGATCTGTGCACGTTAGTTAAGGTTCTTTGATTAGGAAAAAGGCATACGAAACTCAGCCCAAATAAAAACCCTTTCTGTCAGGGTTACGTCACAAGATTACTTTAACTGCTCCAGTAAAAGGCTAACTTCCATTTCGGTCCATTCTCTATTTTTATCTCCTTCATTAAAAAAAAACACCTAAAAGAAACTGAATATTAAACCTTCCACATTTTATAAAATGAATTATGAAATTATTTTAATTATCTTGTCACATTTTAATTATCTTATGAAACTATTTTTAATGACACTATTTTTAGTTATGTATAAATTATTTTTCATAAGTTAAATGAATGAGCATGTTTATAAATAATACTTACATATTAAGTCTTACAAACAAATCCATCATTACAACATTACAAAGAGGTTAGATTTTTTCTTATACCAGAGAATTATAATATAGTAATATTTGCCCCCTTATGTAGATGTTGATCCGTATGACTGGAAAACACCAAAAAACTTCAGGGTGTAGCATTAGATATAGCTTAGGTTAATGTTTTGTGCTGACGGCATAACTAATCAGCACAAGACCGTCCATAAGCACAGCAATTAAAGCTCGTTCAAACTAACAATGGATGTCTTCCAAAAGCAAAAAAACGAAAATGAGATGTTTATCACCCTCCAACAAACCCTCAAGACATGCAAAGCAAGAGGATCTGTACTAACAAGAGAATAATATGGCTATTTCGCACATGCTTTGAATTCACACGCTATTACGGAGCATTGCAAATCTTCGAAATGTGCAATGTCAGAACCAGCTTTGAGATACAAATCATAAACAAAACTAGCCTGTGCCGTCCCGTAATTTTTCAAAAGTTATTTTTTCATTCAATAATTAAATATAACTTACCAAGACAAACAAATAATCAACACCTTATCATTGTACATCATTCTACAATTTTCAAAAAACAAAATAAAAAACAAGGATCAATAGTCGATATCCCATGTTTCAATACAATCACTTAAAGAAATAACCAACTACTCAGCCTCCTGACTGCGTAATCTGGCAGTTTTGTTTGTCACAACAACATCAAGCTGCGCAGCTCTCTCGACTATTTCCTTCCTCTTTCTTGTTGAGACATTGTGAGCAATCTCGGCACAGTAAGTCCTGAAAATTAAAAAAATGCAATATATTATATGCAAGAAATCAAGAACTTAAGACATGGAAATTATAAAAAACTCAGAAGCAAAAAACTAAAATTCAAAACAAATTTGTAGATGAAATACTTCACCTGTTGTGCATCATGAGCAGTTCCAAGTCTTTCACGTTGCTAAGAACAAATTTCTTGAAACCATTAGGGAGATAGTGACGAGTCCTCTTGTCTGATCCATAACCAATGTTTGGCATCAAAACACATCCTTTGAACTTTCTCCTAACTCGGGAATCAATACCCTTCGGTCTACGCCAGCTAGGCTGTTTAAAATATATTAGGATTGAAAAATGGTCATTAGAAAAAAATATATTAAATGACCATTAACAAACATTACACATCCCATCAGAAAAAGAAAGTAACACCAGGTAATACTTTCATACAAAAGAAAAACTATTTCTGCAACCTCAGCCGAAAGATGGTGATATTGATGATAATAATCACAGTCAATCAGCAAATTACGGAAATGTCATCACCGATTGCAATAACAATTTCAATAGTTTTTTGCATGCAGTACATGCTGAAAATGGGGCACTAAGTACAGAAAGATAAGTATTGAATGCAAAGGTTTATGAAACATGTAATAATATTGAAATGTAAACAGGAAAATAGTAACAGAAGGCTTATTAAAAAAGCCAACAGTGTCGCAAGGCCTGTAAAGAATTTATATATGCCCTGCAAACGAAATGTCCAGCTACAACAACGAGACAAGAGTCCCACTCTGGACATCAGATACCATGGGCAATTTAAAATGCTGTAAAAAAAACACCTTGAAAGCAAAACTAAATAATTAATGAGCAATAATTGAGAAATGTAAGAGATCAGATGGTAGTGCATGTTTGTAATCATCATTTAACAGCAGAAATAATGGTTAAACATCATCATATCTCTTTGCATTTCATGACCAAAAAAATCTTCAAGAGGAAATTAATATTAATGTTGAATGATGGCATATTTCCATAACATAAAAAGGCAAAAATGCACAACAGAAAATGCTGGTACAGTTTAAACGAAATTTTAAATTAAAAACTAAAAAAACAAACAATTTCAAGGATGGATCAGACAAGTAATATTTCACCAGGGTGCACCATAGGAACACTAAGACTGGGTGTCAACAAGTTGTCATCAGATCCCATGTTTACAATAAAAACAAAAAAACAAAACACAAAAAAAAAATTATGCAACACGAATGTTAATTCTCATATGGGATCAGATAGTCGATCTCTCACCACTCATAAAAGTATATAGTAAGACTGGGTGTCAAAATTCATCCTCATATCCCATTGGTCATTAAGTTAAACATCATAGAGGATACAACAAAGAAAAAGTGGCAAATTGAAATGGATTTAACCCTAGAAAAATAAAATTAACAGTACTAACCACGTAGAAGGATCAGATAAAACGTCAATCACCATCTTACACCTTGTGGTGCAAATTAAGACTGGGGCGACAAAGTACTATCATCATGTCCTTTACAAACACACGCCAGTTCAATTCAAATCACTTATCCAAACGATAAATGTTAACTTAATACAAACATCAAGAAAGAGTCTTTGAAAGGAAAAATTAATACCTTGACGGAAATTTTACGGTCACTCTGAGGCCTCTTGAACCTCTTTACTCTCTTCTTCACGATCTTCTTGGGGAGTAGAGGCACCGCCATTTTCTCTGAACTGGCTTGGTTGCGGTGGAGTTCGGGGATAGCGTTGTATATATAAGCGTTTCAGCGTTTAGGGTTTTGAAGTCATAACAGAGTGCCGCTATTCTAGGGTTTTTTTGGATTGAGTTATGTGTGAATGAGATTGGGCTAAACAATGGGCCCAACTAACATCATAAGCTTGTTATTTCCACTTTCATAATTTCTATTAACACCTCCTCAGTTTAAAAAAAATAAAAAGAAAAAAAATTATTTGTTATTAATAATGTAATTTATTATTTATTTATATCTTTAATGTTATTTAAAATGAGTTATTGTCATTATTATAAAAGAAAAAACAAAAAAGTATATCCAACCGTTATTTGAACTCAAGACCTTACTTAGACGTACCAAATATAGTACTACGCCAACCATTAACTTGTATAATTTTAAGTTTCTTATTGTCTTATTCGTGTTTTAGAATACGTGGAAATTTTAACATTAATATTACTATTAATATAACTTTACACAGTGCTTAAAAAGTATTAATATTAAATATTTATATCATTATTTACAGTGTGTTAATTTACAATGCACAACAACCCTTTTCTAATGCGTTTTAAATTCATACTCTTTTTTTTTTTTTTTCATTACCTTATATGTAATGTAAACATTTTTTTTTTGGGTTGTTTGGTTTTAGAGATAGATTTAAAAAAGTAAA
>Ga0099825_1009319_pt1 | contig 11255 bp, 4 predicted proteins | sample SiratroredBW_FD_76838 | JGI IMG/M metagenome (GOLD analysis project Ga0099825, IMG submission 76838) | Root nodule microbial communities of legume samples collected from California, USA - Siratro red BW | ecosystem: Host-associated > Plants > Roots > Nodule | place: USA: California | collected...
GATTATAGTGAGAAGGCTATTGAAAAATCAACCTAGTGAATTAGAACAGTCTAAACGAGAAAGTATATTTCACACTCACTATAAGGTTTTTGAAAATATTTGTTCAATGATATTAGATGGAGGTTCAAAAATAAAAGACATTCTTTCTTCAATATTTTTTTTTAAAATAAAATTCACTCAAGTTTTGTTTACTGTCTACAAATGGATATTTGATCCTGGTGGAAAATAATGAAGGAAACAAATGGTGTCTATAGTCGGTGAACATCATGCAAGATGTGAGGACATATCTTTTTCAAGAATAAAGAGGTCACTGAGCTAGAGCCTTGATCAAGAGCTTATGAATGAGAATTGTTGTGTTGTCAAAATTATTTTGGTGCCTCTACTTATTCTTGAGCTTTTCAAAGAGTAGTCTTCTTCAAGACTTATTTTACTTCCTCCTAGTGTGTTGGCTTAACCTCTATAAATCCTTCCAACTTCCATCTCTAACATTTCAAACCACTTCAATTTGCAAATATTTAGTTGGACCTCTTTAGGAACCATGAATTCACGTTCAAAAACTCTAAGGAAGAACACATTGGCACAAGCATATGAGGAATTTCATCCATCATCTTGTATGTTTAGTGTTCACATGACTATGAGGAACTAAACCCATTATTTTTGGGGTTAGATGCAACTTACCAAACTCTCATGTAATCAATATTGATTTTATATATATGTCTTTTTCTTTCAATATCAGTATTTTGATTCTGTGTTTAATGTCTGTTGTGGTTATTATTCATGGCTTGATAATTGATTCTTAGGGTAAATATCATTTGTAATCTGAATATGAATTAAAATACTCAATGAAAGCTTGTATTTAGGAAAATAGCATGATTCATTTGTTGTCTTAAACCCTTGAGACAAAAACAAGTCTTTTTTATATAATTGATCAAGGAATTGATGGTTATTAGGGAAACTTAGGCTCATTCACCTAAGAAATTAGGGTTTGGGTATTATTGTGGATTGACATTGGCATTGGGAGGAAAGAAGATAATTGGTTTTATATATTAGAGTGAGATATGGTGAAGTCTAACTGTAAGAAATTCATTTCATCAATCCTTAACATTTTTCTACAATCCAATATTTGACAAAAATCCATAAAAATATTTAATTTTTTATATTTTATTTTCTCGCACACCATTCAAAATCATGGAGTCATTCGTTAGTCTAATTTTATTATAATTGTGATTATTGTTGTGTATAGCACAAGTCATTTGGGAAAGAACAATATTTATTATTTACTACATTTGTGACTAGTACACTTGCTATTGGAAGCAAAATATTTGTTGACATACTATAAAAAAATTTTGTACATAAAACAAAGTTAGACAAGTCCAAACATATGCTTTGAGTATTTGTTATCATCAAAATCATGATAGATGATTATATCATCTAAGGGACCTTAGACTGTCTACCAACTGCTAGACCATCTAATCATTCAACAAGTATAGGGATAGGCCTTTATTTATAGGCTTGGGCTCCTATCACTCAATGCTCTAGGTGATGTGGGTCAAAATAGAATGAAGTGCAACTACAACACATTTCAGCACCTATGCTTGCAAGGAATCCCACATCGTTTGGTTCTTGGAAGAACCAAGTGTTTATAAGCTCCGAAACTCTCCTATTTTTGTGTTTGGCCATATGGTCTTGCATGGTGTGTCATGTAGTTTTGTTTGGCCCTCCTCAATTAGGGTTTTGACTTCCTTAATGATGAGGGTTGCCCGTTAGGGCTTTGACTCCTAAAGTCAAATCCTAATTAGGCCTAAAATTAGCCCTTTTAGGCTCAAAATTAGCCTTCTTATGCCTCTCTTTTTTATAGAACGAGATAAATTATGCCTGTACAAAAATCTAATTCTATTTTTGTAGAGTGCTACTTCTTTACACTTTACAAGACTAAGAAAAAAAAAAAGGAAAGTTTCTAATAGTCTACCCTCCACAAGAGAAGAGTCCCTTGAGGTTCTTCTTCCTTCTCAACCTTCTAGCCATGATCTTGGTCAAAGGCCCAACATGTGGTCTTTCATATAGTTCTCCATCATTTTCCAAGCATAAAAAAGAGTTTCACCAGGTTGAGGAAGAACAATACTTATGTCTATGAATTTGAGTTTGTTTTTGGAGAGCAAAGTGCACTTTATACCTCTACTCTAATGGTAATTAGTTGCATTTACTTGAGGATTAACAAGAATCATCCAGGATTTTCCTCAACATGTAAGTAATATGAGCTTGAGGGGTTTTTCGATTGTTCCATGGTATTTTGTCTCTCACTTCCCATAAAAAAACAAGAAAACATATTCTTAATCAAAAGTTACTGACAAAAAAGGCAAAAGAAAAACAAAAGGCGCAATGCATATTTTACTCTACTCTGAAACCATATTAAACATGTATGATGAAAAAAGCTTAGTGTTTAGTTAAAATGAAAGAAAAATAGAAAATGAAGAAGAAAAGACGTAAAATATTATTCATGAATAGAGAAATACAAGTTACTTTCAAGATGAGCATAGCCCCATGCATATATAGAAAACTAAAATGTTAACAAAAAACACATTAAAACATAGATACAAAACTAACAAAAACGTTGTTATAATAAACCTTGTAATAGATGTTGTATCGTAATACCATGTGTAATGTCCAATGGTATAATTGACAAAATTTCAAGTTTGATGTTCAGGAAATAGTGACTCCCCAACTTAATGAATGACTAGTGTAATACACAATTAAATAAAATAACTTGTGATGTGATTGTTTAGAGTTTGAAACTCTTCAACTAGCTTGACCTCTTATCATTTTCGATTGTTCCTCTTATTACTTACAATTACTAACATTTGTTGACCTAGTAGATTACATACAAAATATTTATAAGTTCAATTTTATATAATCAAACGTAAAAATTATTTATCTGACTCGATCTTCATTCTTAATCTTCAAATAGTCTTAAACAATCACAAAACCCAACTATATACTATATCTACATATCATACTCTTTAACAAAATGGATGAATGAATTTAAAATAAAACAAATTATGAACAAAGGTTATAATGACAAAAATTATCCATGTAGATAATGAAAAATAGTTTTTTTAAATATTTTTTCCTAATTTATTGAATTTATTTTATTGCAATGAAAACTTGAATTTAATAGTAAAATTACATTCAGTTAGCATAATTAATTACATCGAATCATCTAAAATTATAAAAACGTTCTTATGAAATAAATAAAAAATACAACATTATATTCAAGTAATTCTTTTAATATAAAATTAAAAAAAAAACACTCCCAACCAAAAAAATTTCACAAATAAGCACAAAATATTTTTATTTTTTTAAAAATCATCATTTTAGAAAATTAGAAAAAAATTTAAACATTGAAAAAATATAAAAAAAACAATTAATCTTAAAAAAGCATGTTCTTGTAAAAAAAAAACTTTAAAATACGATTTCTAAAGAAAACATGCTACAAACATGAAGAAAAAAAAATATAAATAAGCTCTAGAAATATGTCGCGATTTCAAATTGACCCAGCAGAAGTGAAAGAAAAATAAATTGTTAAATTCAAAATTTGTAATTATATTTCGAAAATGGTATAGGTTTTTTTTTTTTTATATAATTTGGACCTAAAAAATATTATTTTAAATTTTATAACCTAAAATATTTTCGGTAGAATGTTTTTTCACTCTAAAACTTCGCTATTCTAATTATATATGGTGTGATCTGGATCTAGAATAAACTTAAAAAAAAAAAAATCAATGTCAGACACCTCAATTGCCATGATTGTTATAAAGAACAAATTAATCATTTTCAAAAACTGGGAGGTGAGTAAGAAATGGGGAGAGTGGAGGAAGCAAATAGGTTTTGTTATGGTATTGGGCCTTAGCCCCAGTTTAAGAAAAGATTTGATTCTGAAATGGGTTCAATTCATAAACTGTCAATAGAGTAATTAAGTAACTCTTCTATTAAGCAGAAACCTTGCCAACAAGGCATGTAATTTCATTACTGATATATGATCATCAGAAATAGTCGAGAACCCAAGTTTCCAAGGAAAAAAGAAGTCAAAAGTTAACGAAAAGGACTATACGATACGCCAAGTATAGATTTATACGACTCTATATTTAATTAACCTTTTTGTCTATACGGTTCCATCGTCTTATGGCGACAATGTCATCCTAAACTTGACAATGACAGAACGCTTTAGAACATACTTCAAACTTGGGACTACAGCAACCTCTCAAGAGCCAAGTTTTCATCACCACCAACAGCTTCCAGAATGTTCCTTACTTGAGCTTCTGGAAATCCCATCTCAACTAGTTTCTGTACCTGTACCAAATTAAAAAGAAATTGCAAGCGTTATAAAATTACCATATACAAGTATTGAAATAATAGATTCATGAACAATGGATATGAAAATAATTACCAAAGTAGCTTAGATATCATTATTTTGCACTATCCATGTCAAAAGCACGATATATTCTTAAACAGGTTATACATGTCAATAATCAATAAATAATGTAATAAAGTGAAGTTAGATACATGAGAATATATGCTTCTGTAAAACAATAGACTAAACCACCAATTTATCCAAAACAAATCCTGCATGAATGTTAAGACAAAGTCACAGGATGGTCTACGCTCGATAATGTGCATCCATATTCCAACAATAAAAAGGAAGAACAAGCTTAGTACCTTGTCTTCAATCCCGCGTGTCGATGCTTTGGCAAAACTTTCAGTCCAGTAGCGGGCAGTGCTAACAAATGTCTGATAGTCTTTCAGGTACTACATTATCCATAGACAGACAGGAATACAATCACAAAAGTTGATCTAGCAAAACTAAACATGCATATAATTTTCAATATACTGTGCTTTAGCATTTCACATAAGTAGAGACACAGCTGCACTACAGAATGAGTCATACCTGCTGTGCCACCACGGCATCTTGAGGATCATCAGGCTGAGGGGCAGAGAGAAGTGCCTGCACAGAAAGAAGTGCAGTCTTCAGAGTGAGTGCCGGGCTCCACTGGTCCTTCAAGATGTCCAGGCAAATAGCTCCACTTTGGCTGCTGATATTAGGGTGCCTACAAAAGTTTAACAGAGACAATAAAATCCACACATTAATCAACCAAACAGACCATTTTCTGATAGTGATGTATTCAATGTTATATTTGCATAGCTCATTTTATAGAGGCTGAAAGAAAAAATAAACTCAAAACATCAAAAGCTTCTTCAGAAGTCAGAACTCCTGATGGGGGGCAACTGAAAACTCGAGTTTGCAACAAAACTTGTGGGGAACTCACTATTCTCCAAATTTGAGAGAACACCGAAACAAGTGAGGTATAACTTTTGTCAGTTTAATAGTCAATGAGAGAACTTCGTTTATGCATAGCTGGTCCCAAGCCCCGCTAAGGGAGGAGGGTTGTGCTAGACCCTCGGCAGCCAACACATAAAACTTGTCAATTTACCTAACATAATAATATGAATCTCTCACAACAGAAACATAGCTGACATACACACATGATGAAATACAAAACTCATCGTATTAAAAGATCGAGAGACAAAAATGTGTCACACTACCATACTCTATCCTATGAAGAGGATCACCCTATAGAGCTTCTCTAGTGGGTTAAAACGCACCTCAAGCGGCATCAATGACAAAATCGAATCAGGAGGAACCCTAGCACAAAACCACACCACAATTACCTATATCATCCATGAATATATGACAACACATAGGTCTAGGAAAAGCTCACCTTCCAGTCCAAACCCCAAGCACATTCTTGTATCACATTACAAACTATCAATTTCCCAAACAACAACCCACTTTCTCCCCTTTTCCATACCCACAGAGAGTTGCACATAAATGAAAACCAAAAATTTAACAGTATCAGCTTCTTTAAGGACTCCATGTTCGACACACTCACATCAAATTTCAGCCCAAGAAACAAGGATTTCTTTTAAAAAAGGAAAACAGAACAGTAAATAACAATTTATTTTCGTACCGAACGATGGTTTTGCACTGCATCATTGTTTTACATTACAATTTGTCAATATATCCCAAACAACAAAGTGTAATAACTTTCCAAACTAAACCAAGAAACACTTTCCCCCCTTCCATACCCATGGAGAGTTGCATAAATGAAAACAAAAGATTTAACAATATCAGTTTGGCTAGGGACTCCGTGCTCCACACACTCACATCAACCACAAAAAAGAAAGAAAACAGAGCAGTAAATAACAATTCATTTTTGTACCAAACTTTAGTCTTGAACTGCATCTTGGGGGGTTCAAACGGGTATCCCTCTGCAACGAAAGCAACGAAACAATAATAAAAAGGCGCAGCGAAAGAAGGAGCCCAACAATTGAGGGGAATTGAAACCCTAGGGCTAGGGAAAAACAAGATACAATATAGGGTAATGAAAGAAACAGGCAAAAGGAATAAGAAATTATCGCACCTGGCAATGTAATATCAATCTGAAAAGTGCCTCCTTCATAGGGAGTTCCAACAGGACCCGGAATGATGCCGATTAACTGGACAAGATCGTCGCTTTTCTGACTCACTTTGATGCCCGATCCCTCTGAGTCCTTGCTGCATTCCACCAGCTCCTTCTGCACGCGCGCAAAGTCTATCATCTTCACTCTGTCACCACCAATAACAAAACCCTAGACAGTGAGTCACAGAAGGGGAGACCCCAAAAACTCCTCTTATTATAGAAAACAAGAAAGGAACGAAAAGAAGAAGAAGAAGAAGAAGAAGTGTACAGAAAAAACCGAGGCGAATAAAGGTTGTGTGGCTTTTTCACTAGCGAGTGAGTGACTGATATATTTTTCCTTTCTCTTTTTTTTTTTATATATATTATTGTTTTCGGTCGTTACGAAAAACGCCGTTACAATTTCCTTTGGCCGTGCCGGACCGGTGCTGTGAACGAGTGGAGTGACGCGTATTCTCGTAATCTGGCTTTGTTTTAAGAGTTCTATTTATTATCTTAAAACACCACTCTGAAATTTGTTACCGAACCAAGTGATTGATTTGAACGCCCCGTGAATTTACATGGAATTTCTGTTCAACACTGCGACAAATAATTTCCTAATTAAAAAAATTATTTATTCAATTCCTCCCAAACCAAATAAATGATGTGATATAATTCGATAATAAAGAATTCGTACCAAACTAATAATTAAAAAATACGGTAAAAGCACGGATGCTTTTTTTTTTTTTTCATTTTTTATCAAATAGGCGAAAGATTTTCTTTTACAAAAAATGGAGAAGTTCTTATAAACTCGTATTAACTTGATATGATTTTAATAAAAAATTAATTAAATTTGTGTAATAATAATATAATTTTAATATAAAAAAATAAATTAACATTTTGTTAATGTAATATAATTTCAATTCATTTTTATATAATTTTGTATTTATTTTAAGTTGTGTATGAATGATATGACTTTTCTATTTAAAATCGTGTTATTTTTATAAAAAAAAATGACACCTATTTGTTAAAAAATGAAAAAAAATATCTCTTTGATGTATTTACATAAAAAATAGTAATGGTTGAATATTTCTTCTTAATTTCTTGCAATGTTTTGCTACACGCTTATTATAATATCTAATTTTTTCTTTTACAAATACGTAAAGAAAATTTGAATATTTTTCCTAAAAAAAATATTCTAACCTATTTTCTTATATACATTGAATGAAATTTGTATTTATGACATACATTTTAATTTAGTAGTTAATATTAACAGTATAGTGTTTTCATAAATGTAGATGTAGATATAACAAAATATTTTTATTTAAACAATCTTAAGTATTGTATTTAGGAAACGTAATATAATTATGAAATTAATAATTGAAATGTGACTATATGTATTATTTTTCTTTAGAATCTCTATATATAAATATATTATTACATAAAAAATAATATTTAAAAGCTTGATTCGTATATATGTATATATATTTCCATTAATAATACATATTTTAAAAATAAAAGATGAAAGTAAAAGTTAAAAATTAATTGATGAAAAATATAAAAACTAATATTATATTAATACTTGTATTAAATTATGTTTTTAAATTAGTTCTTTAAAATATATTTTAAAACTATTTATATTATATGTAAGAACATTATTCTTATTTTTATTTCTCAAAATCACTACCTTTTATAAATATTATATGTAAGAACATTAATTCTTTGACTTTTCTATCAACCAAATTTTTTACCATCATTTTTTTTTAAAAAATCCAAGTTAAGAAATAATTAAGAGTATACATGAGAATTTTGATAAGTTTTTTTTATCCAATCCATGCTCTTTTTTTTTTTTCTATGTAATGTGAAAGTTATTTTATTTGGAAAAGTAATAATATTTATTAGTTTAGGTTTGTAATGGTGTGGTTATTTAAGGTTTTTGGAAGTAATTTAAAAGATTTTTGATCATTCTTAACTCATTTTCTAACCTTAATAATATTTCCCAACACTCAAAAAAAGATCAAGTCATGAATCAATATAAGTAATAATGACAAAATTAAAATACTAATATACTAAAAGGAAAGATATAAAAACCCTAATAACAATGTATTTAGTTCCTAATACATATGAGGATGAGGAAGAACTTGTTGAAGAAAGAAAGAGAAGACATGAAGAATAGATAAAAGAAATATGACAAATGAAGATGTAGATGAAAAAATAAAAAAAGAAAGAGTCTTAACGCTTTGAAGGAAGATATTAGAAAAATAAATGTTTGTAAATTGTAGAAATTAAAAAAAAAAAAAACTTGAGAAAAGTATAAACTTGAGAGTAAAAACTTGAGAGAATTAATCTTAAATTAGAAGTGTCTTTTGGAAGGCAAGTTCCCAGGTATACCTCATATGGGGCTACTTAAGTCATCTTTGACTTTTCAATGTTGGAATGATTAACGAACCTTGGTATGAAGATTTGATGACAACCTTGGTTGGGGTAGTATAGAGTGTTTTGCATTTGTTTGTCATTTAATTATTTGCTTGCAATATTCTCTATGTTACCAAGTGAAAATACATTTTTGAAAATCATATTAAGAAAAAGGGTGCTGCAGAACAAAATCAATCAATTGTTCTTGAAAAACAATTTGTTGTTTTTGTGATGAAAGAAAAACAACTGATTGTTTTCAAAAAACAATTGACTATTTTTACTTAACAATGCAGGGTTCTCCATATAAACCTATGTGCAACATAGTTTTTAGCACGAAATTCCTTCTACAAAGTTTGAAAAACATTTTCAAAACATCACTTGAGAGTTTTTGGAGAGATTCCTTTAAAGATTAGAAAAGTTGATCAAAATTCTTTCAAGATTACTATAAATTCTCGTAGATTTGACTTTTTGTTCTTAAGTGATTTTAGTGTACTTGGTTAGAAGTACCTGTAAAAGGACTTCAAAAAACAGAGAGTTACTCCTCTGTTTATAAGAATGATAATCAGTCTTTCCATTATAGACTAATGTAGGACCCTCTTTATTAAGACCCATAATTATCAATCTCCTTAATTATAATAATCCAATTTAGTTACCTTAATATATGTTTTTTTACTTAATTCTAGCTTTGGTGAGTGCATCTCCCGGTAAGACTTTCAAGTAAAAGAACTATTTAAGTCTATGGTACAATGTTTGTTGACATATCATTCTTTTCTAAGCCAGCAGTTTGATCATGTCTTTTTCTTCACAAAGGAATTGTTCTGCAGCATCGGACGGAATGTTGATATCTTCAAAAGTAAATATTTGGGAACCCATAGATTGTGTTTGATTCAGTTTTTGTTTTGTATATTTTAAGAACACTTTTATAAGTCAAATTTCTAAAGCTAAATTTTAGAAAATAAAAAAAACTTTTCACAGTCACATAAATGAATAAACAGATATTATTACATGGTACTTTTCAGAGGCAAGCGGGTATAGCACCAATCAGTTATGAGTAATAAGAAGTTAAGAGCCTACAACAGCCCAAGAAAAGAGGAAAAAAAACATAGGTATCGTAAACAAATTTTCATTTTTTTTTTCACATAAGTACAGTAATCATTTTGTTTTCACATAAGTACAGTAATCATTAATCAATGATCTGTAAGAAGATGTCTTCCGTCAACAGTGCCTGCGCTAACCAACGTTGGCTTCTTTCGGTTCATATTCTTAACGTAGAGTAGATTCTTCTTCATTGCCTCTTTCATTTTCCCTTTTCTCTTCGAAGCCAATTTGATCTTAACAATCTGAAGCATCTAATAATGAGAGACTCTCAGAATTAAACTCAAGTTAATAGTTTTACAATTATTTTACTACAACTACACTTAGATAATCAAATCACAAAATAAACAGCTTTTATATCTATACCGCGTTGGAGTTTCCTGTGTTCCCAGTTGAAGCTGGTAAAAGGCTAATACTATTATCACTGGGTGACTCCTGGAGTTGGTTCTCATCATTAGCTGCATTTGACAATAATGAAAGAAAATTATAACATAGTTGGAGATCATTGTGTTTATGATCTATTCAATTTTTATATGATATAGTCAGGTTTGTCACATACAAATTGACCAACAACATAATAGGCATGCATACACAATGCAATAGTTTTTTGATAAAAGTTGTTAAATGAACAAAACACATAAAATTTTGGTTTTTTTTCCATTTTGGTATCCTTTTCAATTTTAATTCCTAAAATGGGTAAAAAAAATTATTTACCAAAATATGTAAATTCTGCCAGCTAGACAGACATAATTTCAAACTGGTCAAAATAAAAGTGACATGCTGGTAATTTCAATTAATGACATTAATTAAAATCATTTCTCTTTCTCCATTCATTTTTTTAATTATTTGATATTATGATTGTTCGGTTTAACAATTAATAAAAAAATAATAATCATTATATAATAATAATTAACATATAATTTTTTAATTATTTAGCACTATGTTTGTTACTTTAACAATTAACAAAAAAATTAATAATAATAATTAACAAAGTTGTAATAAAAAAATTAAGACATACAAATTTATTTTAAATTAAAACAAAATAAGATAATGATAATAATAATAATAAGAATAATTCATATGAATGTAATAATAATAATAATTATTTTTAAATTAAAATAAAATAACATAATAATAATAATAATTAATAATAAGTGAATTCAATAATAATAAATACTTTTTAAATTAAATTTGTATGAAATTATTCTTATTATTATTATTTAAATTAAATTCATATGAATTTAATTAAAATTA
>Ga0099825_1009325_pt1 | contig 11251 bp, 5 predicted proteins | sample SiratroredBW_FD_76838 | JGI IMG/M metagenome (GOLD analysis project Ga0099825, IMG submission 76838) | Root nodule microbial communities of legume samples collected from California, USA - Siratro red BW | ecosystem: Host-associated > Plants > Roots > Nodule | place: USA: California | collected...
AGTTAATTATGAAAATGTATAATTAATTATGTTAATATATAATTAATTTTATTTGTCTATATTTAAGAAGATACATAGTAAATATACATAATTAATCTTGTTGGAAGTATACTTTATATATCCAAACATGATTAAGGATTTACTTTACATAAAACATATAATTGATTATATGAACTAAAATTAAAAAATTGTGGTCTAAACTTTCATCAATATCTTTATTATTATTATTATCATATTTTTTCTTTCTCACAATCACCCTATTATTTCCATTATACCAACTAAGTACATTTTCAACAAAACTATTAAAGTTGCTATCATTGTTAATATCACAACTAGCTTCATCAGTATTATTATCACATTCATCATCATAGTCATTATATTTATTCTTTTATTATTTATGATGTTGTTGCTTTTGTCATTTACATTCTTATTGTCACTTTCACATCATTGTTATCATAATCTTCATTTTACTCAACAACTTCCTTCAAGCACCAAATATAGTTAATGTTTTCCTTATTCTTATTTATCATGTTACTACTTTCATATCTTATATGAAATTAAAAAAAAAGTTTACTTATTAGGAATGAAAAAACAAGTTTATTTCTTTAGTCTCATTTAAACCACATAACTTTATCCTTCTACCTCTCCATTTTTCTTAAGCCAATGGACTTCTATTCTTCACATATTTTCAGAACATGCTTTTTTAAGTTTGGTGTGTCTCAGATAATATTCTGCTCTGTACTCATACAACAAATTAATTAGTATTATATCAATTCAAAAGGCAAAATTATTCAATTATAGTCTGTAGGACAACAACAAACAGATCTTTGTCAGGAATCTTAATTTCTAAAAAATTCAATGTAACTCCACACGATTGTAGGTTCAAAGTCCAGAATATCCTATTTCAATAAATATCTGGACAAAAATATGTCCAATGATTGGGAAAATGGGTACACTATCCGTTCAATACATATTACTTTCAGCGCAGCAAGGACACTGAGTAAAAAAATCCACATTAAAACCATGTGCCATTACAATAATCCAACCTACAATAACCAGTGGTTGAACATAAAGCCAGGGAAAATTCTCTTCCGTCAGACAAATGTATAACTGAACCATTTACGTTCTCACGTTCTCACTAACGGGAGAATCATGAGACCCCTGTTCATTTTTCATTACCACTCAAGCGTCAGTGGCCATCTCTTGTTTGATTAGTTTTTGAATCAGAATCATGTTCATCTTCGTGTGATGTCAAGCCCAAACTTAAATCCAACGTGCTTTCATTCAGATCTTGACGCACCACCTGATTTTTGTACTGAGACTGAAAAATACAAGACCGAAGTCACTAGTTTTACATATCATTATTAAAACAAAATGGGATCAAGTCCTTCAGTTCAGTAGTCCCTGCTGTGAATTTTTAATTTAGTAACAGAGAACATATTTGAGACATGCAGACCACTGAATTACATGATAGTAATGCCCAATCCATAAATTTTCAAATAGCCTAATGCTTCTTTGAACTCTAAAAGTTGTCCAAAATTTAAAAAGACATATGAGAACCATCAATCATCATTGTCAAATTTTAACCGCATTAATGATTTCCATTCATCAATTTATGCGGGCTGCAATTATTCCCTTGCAGAAAATACCTTATAAAAAAGGAAGAAAAAGTAAAGACACATGACGCAAACAAAGAAACACACAAAGCTTTACCTGACTTTCATCCATTGGAACATCATTTATGTCAGGCTTTTCATCCAAAGTTTCATTCTTGCGAGCTGGCTCTGCTGCACCCGAATCAGCATCAATTGATTTAGATTCTTCAACCTTCTCAGCACCCTCATTTTCGGCAGCCTCATTTCTCTGCTCCTCTAGTAAAGCAACCTGCAACATTAGACTACCCAGGTTATCACCCCTTCCCAACTTCAGTGCCACTGGACAGAATAGTATCAATTCATTATCATTACTAAAAGCATGAAAATTTGAATAATTCATCAATAGTGCAAGTGTGACTACAAATGGCTTCAAGTACACCATGGATCAAAAGCACTGGCTGGTCCAGCATAGTTACTTTATAACGTTGAATATGATTGGTTCTGTGACAAGTTTTAAAGACAACTCACAAATACAGCACTGATTCGAAAGCAAAATCACTTGTGGTTCTTGTTCTGCGAATGCATTCATAGGAAACAAGATAAACACCAATGATGTTGCACATACCATTTCCAACATTAGAGGAAACTGTAAAACGCCCAATGCAACCCTATAATAAATCTACAACAATACACCAGGGAATCATGTCCCACAATAAATAATGAGAAGAAACATCTTCAGACAAACTGTTGCCAACTGCATCAATACCACCAATCTGAAAATCATACCACTAATGCATGACAAAACACATTAGATTTAGCAAACTACAAATGCATCTAGATAATTAAAAGAATGAACCTCCATTTTAGCCCTTGCGACTTTTGGAACAGCAAGTTGGCCCTTGAAAGATTATTACATCAATTTGGTTTTTGACATCAAATTTATTCCATAAGTGACTGTTTATCAGGACCAACAACTTTATGTCATTGCAAAATTGATTTTGATAATATTTTAAGGAATAAATTGGGGGTTTATGGTTAATAATATTATTACGCTGGTTGTCTTTCCTATAATGCAATACTACAATAGAAGAAAGCTTATCAAGAAATGATCGACTAAAAATCCTACAAATGTTTATCAGGAAATGGGATTATATTACAGATGTTCAGAAATGAGATCAGCTATCCACCTATAATGGATGCTTGTTTGGTTGAGTTAAATCCTCACAAATAATCACTTGTTTTTGTCAGTTTTCTGAGAAAGCTCTTCGAAAGAAAAAAAAATATCTCAGAAAAATGTTGCTTCCAATCACATGCACATTCAGCTAAAAAACATCTTCCATCAAGGGAAATTGAATACCCCTGCCCCAAAAAAGAATATAGAAACAAATTAATGAAAACCAATTTGGCTGTGTGCATAGTCCTCACAAATGGATCCTCTTTTCCATTAAACTCTACTTAGGGCCACAAATAACTATGAAAATATATCCTTCCTTTCCATCTCCATAAAAGCAGTCCTGCTCTCCAATACTTTGTTTCTCACTCCCCTCCCTTTTTCTTATTCATAGAATTTAAGTTCAGATATTTGAGTGTTTGAGAAACGTTATCTTTTTGCACTAGAGTTGTTATTTTCATCTATCATATATAAATTGTACATTTGCAGCTGTCATTTGTTTCTAAATCCCAGCCTTGGACAAAACAAACCCACTTTTTCTATAGTTTTATCATTGATTACCTTCATTTTATCATCACTAATCACCTCCAGTTCAAGAGTAAATTCCCATCTTTAATTACCATTCTAAGAACTTGGACACTCGGGATAGTAGAAGAAAGGTGGGGAGGGGGATAAAAAATCATGTTTCTTAACCTTGATTCTAGTTTCTTCAAAGTTTTGACCAACTGATAGCTCACGCAGTAACGCAAAGTGGGCAGTAGTTTCATTTAATGAAATCTAGGAATATCAAGATGGCTAGGTAATTTAACCTCCCTCCCAAATAAATTATTTTTGTAGGAATTAAAAAACTTATCTGTTATATCTGATATTTTTGACACACAAAAAATAACCAAAATAAAGATGCATCTTCTTGATCAGCTGATTGGCAATCCCACCCAAAAGTATACCTTAAAAATTGAAATACTCACAGATACACATTATCTCAAATTAAATTAAATCCCACCAACTCGATTTGAGTTTCTCAACTCCCAAAACACAAATCTTAATCCGTATAAAAAGAAGATAAGAAAGCTACTGTTAAAATCAGTTGCTTGTAATCTCATTGTTCCCGCATTTCCTATCATTCATGACCTTTTATAAATAAAAATAATCAGAAAAAGATTAACATCAGGAAACAAGTTTCAATCGTGCTCCAAGAAAAGGGGACAAGAAGGAAACAAGAAAAACAGAACAAGACACAAATTATCAGGATATTGTAGTCACTACTACAAGCAATCCATACCATCCAATGTAAAAAACACTTCACGAAAACATCACTGATGTTAGTATTAAACCCTAAAAATAATCTAATCAAGAAGCGAGGGGAACAGTGTAATTTGAATACCGGAACATATTTGAACTTCCTCCTCCGAGGCGGTTCTTCGGGTTGCTCCGCCGGCGCATCCTTGGCGTTACCGTTTGCAGTGGCGGTGTTGGAGTTGTTGTTGTTGGTGGTGGTGTTGTGGCTTTGGGTGATAGGGGTCCACTTGTAGAGGAGAAGATGATGAGAGGTGTTGGAAGAATGAGAGTGGTTGTGATTGTGATTGGTGTTGGAATTAGAGGAAGCAGGAGAGGGTGTTACGTGGATCCATTGCTTCTTCCACTTCCGCACCGGTCCAGTGAACACCGTGGCCGGTCCATACCGAGTCGAGGACCGTCCTAGTCGGGCCCCAACTCCCTCCATCTATACCAGATCTGCCTCCGATCCGCCTCCGCCAAAACAAACACGCGCCCTTTTTTCAGTTTCTTTTTTCTTCAGATAATATTTTGATTTTTCTTCCAATTTTTTTCTTCGCTACAAAAACCCTCTCCTTCTTTCTCTTTCTCTCCCTACATAAATACAAAACACTGTCTTTTCTTTCCCGTCTGGGTCAGAGAGATCCCGTCTTCTCATTTATGCTTTGGCCAATCAGGACCGTCCATAGTGCCTGTTGATCTTATTGCAGCGGGTCGGATCGGGTCGGCTTTAAGTTATAACCATTCCCATTTTTATTGATCGGAACCAAAATTTCATGAGTTCAGTTTTTAAATTGAATTATATTTTACTATATTCAACAATTTTAACATCATCATCATCATCATCATCATCATTATTATTATTATTATTATTATTATTATTATTATTATTATTATTATTATTATTATTATTATTATTATAACCGACATAAGATACACAAGCATCATAATTTGAATTGTTGTTTTATATAAATTAAAAAAAAAAAAAAACTAGAGAGTCATGCATACACAAAATCTGATAGCCTTTTTCAGATATGCTAGTACAAAGGCATGAATCAAAGTAAAGAAAGAAGAAAGAAAAGACACATGATTGTTGCATTGATTTGTCCTACCCACTGAATCCATATATCACTTTTGGGGTTTCATTGATATTTTACTAGAAAATAGTGGTGACAAAAAAATAATTTGTACTTAATTATTTATACTTGTCTCTCTAGACAATTTATTCAAAATTTTTTACATAAATATTTTCAAGCTTTATTCATTTACTAAATATTTTACAAAATAATTAAAGTTTGTCATATGTTTTAAAAGATATAGTAAAATATTTCAAAGATAAATTCTTTAATATTTTAGGTTAAAGTTTATTGATTGTTCTTTCCAAAAACTTAGACATAAACATGGGTAAACAATGGGTTGTAAGTTTTATAATGAGACAAAGGAACACATCTGAAACCTTCAATATCACAGACAAAGAGGATGATTCAATATTTTGGCTTTGGTAAACTCAGTCAAAAGATTTAATGCAGCTCACTTTGTTCAGGAATTTATATAGCTTTTACTGTTACCATTAGAACAGGATTAAGTCAGCTCTAGAATTACAACAATTAAGTTATTTTCTCATAACAATATTTACCTACTCAATACAACTATATAAAGTAATAATTACAAACTAAATTGTTGGAGAGTACCAAGCGGGTTGGTTTTGTTTACTGAATCTAGTAAATTTAATTATATTTTTTATATAATTTTTTCATTACACATATATAATTAAAATAAATATTTCATTTCGTATTATTTATTATTTTGTTTAGTATTAAAAAAATATCTCTCACTACTTATTAGGATGTATTTGCTTCTGGATATGGACAGGAAGATATTTACTCCTATTAAAGATAAGCACAAAAAAACTATGTGAAACAAATTCCTTATGTGAACTTTCATTACCATGTTGAATTTGGAAGGAATAAAATTATAATTGATTATATACTTAATATTTTATTATAATTTTGTTTTTTAAATAAATAATTAAATAATAAATATGTTATAATTTTAGTTATTAAATTGTATTATAATTTTTATTTATATTTTAAAAATATTTTTAAAAGTTATTTCATAAATTATCTTTTAAATATATAACATATAAAAATACTTTTTGTTTCAATTTTTTTCTCTAGTTAGTGATATTGAATTCTAAAAATATAATTTTCCCTTAATATATCATTTAGATTGACCCATAGGTAACAGTCATGACCTTTCCTCAGGACAGATAAAGAATATGACACTGACAAGTGACAATGAATACCTAGTCATCAATATCCTTATATCACCTCCAAAGTTATTTCCTAGGGTTAAAGTAGAGAATCTTGCAACCTATTTCTTTTCTCCATGTAATCTTTCAAATTCTCTATCACCAACACTTTTTTAAAGTTTGATATTGTTGGCTATTGATTTTGATGTTGTTTTGAGTTCGGAATGAAAATCAAATACCCCTGATCTTGAATGTGCCATAGTGGTTCTAGCTAAATCAAAGGTCCTTCTTCATGATCACTTTGCTTTTGATTTAGTGTTTGAGGAAGTTGTGGAATTGTTGGGTGGAAAATCTTATATTTGTATTTTCGAAATCTCAACTGAAAATTTGGTAATTTGAATCTGAAATTGTTGTGGTGAGGCTACATGTACCAAGGGAAGGGTGGAATAGAAAGTTCATTTTCTTTTTAACGTATTGATTTATGATGAGAGGGTGAGAAGAGAAAAAATAAGCTTTAAGTTACGCTCTTTTCGAATACCCTTCTCTTCTCTTACGGTGAATATTTGGTACGTTTATGCATAAAATATTTTAAGTTAAGCTTTTAAAACTAGTTCACATATATTTTCAAACATAAAATATGTAAAAACTCTTATGATTTTCAAACTCAAATAGTTTAATTTTTCTATCGTGATTTTATGTGTTTTTGTATAAGGTGCGTCATTCATTAGTTATTACATTTGATTTTATTTTATGACAACTTGCAAGAATCCAACTCATCAAATCTTAACTAGCTCCCATTTGAATTTTTTATATAAATAATTTCGAACACGAATTCTATTTATTTTGTTAATTCCCTGTTTGGCTTGCTTTCAAAATTAAGTTAGGGTGTTTAAAACGCATTTCAACAAAATTGGACACTTAAAGTATTCTAAAATTAAATCTTTATTTACAAGGGAGGGAAACATACATGTAATAACTAAGAAGAGGAAAAAAATTAAAACTAATTTATTATATATTTCTTAGACGTTTTTTTCTTTTGTTTGGAAATTTTTTCTTTTTAAAATTTGTTTTTTAGTACAGTAAGTTTTAGGAATGGGATTTGTTATCCTTTTAACATATATATTTATACTTTATAAAAGGTGGAGGATATTTTGAACATCATTTTTGAAAATAGTAGTTTCAAATTTTAAGGTAAAATAATATTTTTTTTTTTCTAAAAACAAAATAGTTTTATGGTTAGAAGTTACAAGATTATTTTTTAATAATAATATAAAAGTATCCTGCTACCATTTTATTCTTTCATGTATCTACATTTTTGAGTTACAAATAGATTGATAAAAAGTAATATAAAAACCATTGATGAATAATTTTCATTAAAAAATTGGATGGGTTATCTTTCGTAAACTTTACTATTTCAACCGTATTTTTTCATGGTTCTGAAATCTTCAGAGGATTAACTCCAATATCACTTAAAAATCAAACTTATCGCGTTAATAGAAGAATAATTTTTCTTTATAATAAATAATAGTAATTTGTATGTAGATTTCATACACGAGTCTTTATTCATTTTAAGAAAATGTTTTAGAAATAAACTTGTTTTGAAAAAGAAAAGCAAAAAGCTTTTTTTTTCGTTTAAATTGGTTTTTTCGCCTTCGGTTATTGTCGTTTGAGCCCATTTTGGTTAATTTGTCATGGGATTAAGTGGCTATTAACTGGCCTTTTGTTGTTCCAATTGTAAATTGTCTAGATTAATAACTTCAATAGTTTCTAATTAAAGGCTTGTATTCACTTTACTTTTTTAAACAAAAACAATTGGTGAAAGATTTCATTAATATTTGGTCTCATTATCTGGATACCAGAATTGAAAAGTGGTGAATATTTTATCCACATAAAGTTTGTTTCCCATGATGTGCCACTGAGTTACAGAATTCATTTTGGTGGACCACTAGGCATAGGAAATTGGAGGTAGACCAGTAAACGTCTCTGAAAATATTGTGCTAAATGAAAATTGAATTCGAAGGCTGCACAGATAATAGATCATTTGCCATGTGCTAAGAGACTGATTCTCTATCTTCACTGTACATTTTTTTTTCACATTATGTTCTCAAATAAATAGAAGAATGCTAGAAAATAGCAATGAACTTTGCTTACTAGTTGCCACATCTATGATCTACCTAAAAGACAAAAATATGCCAGAGCCGTGCATCAGAAAAATTGTTCTCAAGCACTTTTTTGGCCAAGGCTAAGGCACTTCACATAATCATTCATCAACTCCCAAGCTCAACCACCAATAAAAGAACTTGTACATAACAACACTAAGAATGTGACTTCAATTACACACCAAGGTTATCGAAATTAAACAAAGCTGTCAAATGGCTAGTTCTGAAACCAGCATTAGAGGCATAATCATCATCTCTGCAATTCTGTGCTTTGACAGGTCTCACTTCAAATCCGATGGCCCTATTAGGAAACAAAGACTCAGAAGACAAAGGTGATGATACCCTTTTGGTTGCTACTGCATTAGTTGTTCGCTTGTAAGCACCGAACCACTTGGCTTGCATGTACACATTTCTCCTCCATGGTGGTACGTGCAGGTTCATTCTTTTCATGGAACCCTTAATAGCAGTGCACATTAGTCTCGCAACCTGTTTCAGCTCATCCACTTTACCCACAAATATCAACGGGAAAACGTCTAACAAGGCAGAATATTGATTTGTGGGACGAGCTATTTCGAATTCCAAAGCAAGGCAAATTTCAACTACGTAACGTTTTCCCTTCAAATTGACATCAATGTACTCATAATTACCAGCTGTTAATGTTCCATTTTTCTCCCACTTGGATTTGCAGAGCCCTACAAAGAGATGGTACAATTCAGTAACAACTTCATACAATTATAAACATATACATATCCGTATATATGCGGCATCTTTGCATATAAAACTATTGGCATACCAAAAAAAAAAGAACATCATAAAAAATTTGTGTGGATACTATAACATAATAATTTAAGGATAAAATATAACTGTTATACTAACCCGCATCAAAACCTTTTTCCCTCATCTGAGACATCAATTGACGTTTGGAATTGTTCCCAACAACTCCACACGCAGCTTCAACCTCTCTCCTAATTTTTTCTTTGGCTTCCCTTTCATCCTCGTCATCCTCTACATTTTCTGAAAGCAAATTCCGCAACATTTCCATCTTCTCCAAATCAGACCACTCAGCTTCCTCAAGCTGTTCTTCACCGCGCTCTTCCTCAAACGGAATAACGCCGCCCACTTCTTCTTTTTCTGCCGTTATCTCGTTCTTCTCCATGAAAGACTTAACGAGATCAGACAAATCGGTTAAACTCTCCGGCGAGTGCTCGCTCCCGCTGCTCTCGCAGAGCCTCACGCGTGCCACGTCAGCATCAAACGCTGCTGCCACTCTCTGAAACCTCACGGGAATCCTTGCCATGTCTGAAAAATTATTATGCACCCTTTTCTCTGGTTTTCACAAGTATATAGGGATAGGGAAAATAAAGCAATGGTGGGGGTTACACTGTGTTATTGCTACATGTGACGTTGAAATGTTGACATTGTGTCTACATGAAGAAGAGGGAAATGGCATCATTATTTATACATAAATGCTGAACTGAAACAATGGAGGATTTTTTAATTTTTTCTTTTATTAATTAAAACTTATGAATGTAGGCCAATTATTGAACTGGTTTGGTGAACCTGATCTCGAAAAGCGTCCAGGTTCAGTGGGAACTGTTATTCAAGGAATGAACATTAACATTAGTACACTGCTTCTAATCAAAGAAGATTAAGCACAGTCAAAATTCAAAGTTTGTTTGTACAATTACATTACTTATCTCATTGTCATCGTTATGGGAAAGGAAAGTTTGCTTGTAGTTTGTTCTTGAAAATACTTTTATTATAATTTCAGTTACTTCTAACTTTTGTATCATAAAATTAAAACGATATCTTTATTTATATTTATTATTATTATTTTAATATAATATTTTGTTATAAAGAATAGTTGTCAAATGAATGTATGTAAAGAAAAAAAGTGGATGTCAAAAAATAAATTTTCAAATTAAAACAAAATAAAACACGTATTTTGTTATTATATAGATTACATCACATGATCCTTTAATTTTTTATTTTTTATTTTTGTAGATATGTCTTTTATTTAAATCATTGTCCTAGTGCGACTTGCTCAACGTAGATAAAATCTATTTAAGATTTATTAAGTAAAAGATAGACACAGATTTTAAATTAATATAACATTTCTATTTAAAATTTGATTTTGAGAATATCTGTTTTTGAATTAAGTACAAGGTTAAATTGATCGAATATATCAATAAATTAGTTTATTCCATCCATGTGTAAGTACTCCTGATAAAATTCAGGATGCGTAATCTATATTAATGTAGCTTCGATAAAAATAGGCAAATAATTATATGTATTATTCATTCTCATTTATTTTTAATTGCGGAAATTTATTATTTATTGACAAAAGATGTTTTCATTTCGGGGACAATTGGCATATATTAATAAGTTTTACTTTTCTGTACTATAAGTTCCTTTATAAGGTTAATTTTAAAAAGAGTGGCACGAATGTCAACAATGCAAAATAAATACACATAAATTTGTACAAATATACAGTAAGGTGAGTTCTGTTTGGTTAATTATCAACCTATATATATAAAGTAAAAAAGTATAAAAATCAAAATCAAAATAAGACTATTTGAGAAACTAAAAAGATATTTAAACCATAATATCACCATTGAAATCATATTATCTTATTAAACTGTATTTAAGTGTTTTTCAATATATATATATATATATATATATATATATATATATATATATATATATATATATTTTTTTTTTTATTTTATAAATTTTTTTTTTTTTAAAGAGGTTTTTAAGAGATCTTAGATATATTTTTTTGTAATTCTATATATAAAAT
>Ga0099825_1009330_pt1 | contig 11247 bp, 2 predicted proteins | sample SiratroredBW_FD_76838 | JGI IMG/M metagenome (GOLD analysis project Ga0099825, IMG submission 76838) | Root nodule microbial communities of legume samples collected from California, USA - Siratro red BW | ecosystem: Host-associated > Plants > Roots > Nodule | place: USA: California | collected...
AAAAAAAAAAAAAAAAAAAAAAAATAAATAGACAAAAATATACAAAAAAATATATATATATATATATATATATATATATATATATATATATATATATATATATATATATATATATATATATATATATATATCAAGTTGTTTTAGTTTGAAGCAAGAAACATAATAAGCAATGTGGTTAAAACAAATTACAAATATTTCAAAATTGAAAAATGGACTCTATCTCGTTTAGGTATTCGGTTTTGCCTATAGGAAAAGTATCGTGAATAAAGTGTATATAAAATAAAGTGTCTGCATACATATATATTGGAATAATAAGAATTTTTTGTTTTTCCTCTATATTTACTACATTTCCGTCATCCAAGCTCTTTCACATGTTTTCTCTACTCAGATTTTTTTTTAACAGTATTTATCAAGATTGACAAAACGAGCATATATAAGACACTAGCCTGGCCTCTCTGGCCAAATTTTTTTAAATTTTATATTATATATGTAAAATATTAAATTTGATTTATTGAAATATAAATATAAATTATTATAATTTTTAAAAGATGTAAATATAAAAATATTGTAATTGAGTAATTAATATGCAAAAGTAGAAATAATCTCAATTTATCTAATTAAAAATTTAATTAACTAATTAAAATTTAAAAATATATTTCAGTCAAAACTTTATCACTTTTGATAGTACCAAAATTTCTTAAACTTGCAAACCAATCCAAAATGAGTTGGTTTTGACTCCAAAATTCTCGAATATGATTTGTGATGAAACTCTTATCGTTTGTCATGTCGTTTTTTATTAACTGATTTAAGATTTTTATTTTGCTTTTATGACAAGTTGATTCCTATCAATTTATCACTAACTTAAAATCATTCTTAATATGATGAGTTGATCCCTACTGGCCTCTTTTAATGGATTAAAAATATCAAAACTTAATCAATTTGTCATCTCAATTTTATAAAAAGAGGAGAAGAAAGAAGAAAAATAAATGGGATGTCTTAAAATGTGGTGTCCACGAATAAGAATAAAAAAAGTTTGGAGTTTAAACATTTTGGAAGAATCAATATGTTTCTATTGAGAAAAATTGCGGTGGAACATTATAACAAAGAAAAAGACATTATTGTGGGGATAAAGTACTTAAATGTGAGGAAGAAAGTATATATATGGATGGTTACTTAATGTGATCTCATTCAAATAAGATCGCAAAAGGAAGAATTCGCTTTAACCTTATCTAATGTAACAACAATAAATATATATATATATATATATTAATTTATTTTATTGTCTATCTTATACTCTGAGTGTAATATTTTCTTATCGTAAAGAGATAATTGAATTAGAAAATAATACAATATAATAATATATTTTTCTTCTACTTTTATATCGTCATCATCACTTCTACCATATTTGTTATCTTAGTCACCTTTTAATTGTTAAAATAAGTTTGATATCATGGATAAATATAAAAAGCTTACAAAATGGGTTTAATTAGATAATAAAGAAAATCTTAAATTAAATTACAATCTTTTGATGATATCTCTTTAATATGAACCTACATGAAATTAAGTCAAAACAACATTTTTTATAAAATAATTATTATACTTTAAATTAAAAATAATATTATTTTACTAAAACATACACATATATTATTTGTAATAATATTATTTTAATTTAAAATATTTTTTTTTATATTTATAATTTTTTATTCTTCTTAAAACACAACAAATATCTTAATCTTAATAACTTGACAAGGATTTCATTCTAACAAAGAAATATTTGTTAAACTTATTAAACCATTTAGTACTTAACCACCTTTACATGTATTTCATCACTATATTAGCAACCATATTTATTATTAACACCACCGTTACTTCCACTTTTATTTTGAACACTATTAACACTTTATTTAATAATATATCATGTCATAATAATTATATTATCAACTTTATTATTATTATTATTATCATTGTAATCATGCTTATTTTTATTAGTAACAGTATCACATAATAGTGATGACCATTATATATTATCTCATTTTTATCACTATAGTTATTCATACTATCTTTATTATTATTGTCACCATCCCACTTTTACTATCATTGTCAGCATCACATTCTCTTGTTATCATTTCATTGGTAACCTCATCGTTGCAACCATACTGAACAAATTGTCACAGATATTACTACTATTGTAACCACCTTTACTATTACAATATTATTGCTTTATTCTCGTTATAGTGCATATCAAACATTCGATATGACTGATGCTCGTCCTTATCGTATCCATTTTTTTTTCCTTATGTTATAAACTTATAACATCGCATAACTATTACCAAACAAGTTATTAAATGTAACATATTTTTAATATAAATTAATGCCAACTAATTTATAAATGTAAACGTCTTTTTACTATAAATTAATTTTGCTAGTCACTATGTTAATTTATTTCATAGTTTTTTTAAGAAGTACGTTTTTTCCTTTCTTTTATATTTATATGTATTAAAAGGTGTTGTAACGATTATGAATAAGTATAAAATTATTCTAATAATAGAATAAAAATAACAACAAAATATTGTGAGAATCTAATTCATTGGACTGAATATGGTGCTGAGTTATTTTAATTTCTCTGAAATTTCTTTCACAGTTTCTACAAATGAAATAGATAGTAAAAAAATAAAGTATATCAACAATGATATTTTATTGATATCTAACAATATTTTACAATCACTTTACAACTATATTTTACTTTTCATTCTTTTTATTTTTTTACAAATATAAAATTTTATTTTCATAATGACTAGTTATTGTTACAATTGTCAAAAAATTATTTTCCAAAATATATATATTTCTTTGAAGCGCTCTATTATCAATCGACACTAACAATTTAATCCGGTTAACATTACATCTACAATCCCCTTCTTCTTGCCATCCGTAGGTACCACTTTAAATGTTATTTTTCTTTTTAAATGTGATCAAGTTTTCGTTAAAAAATCAATGGAGAGTAAAGACGCTATTGTTAGTATAAAAAAAGTAGCTGTTTATTCAAGTTAAGGATCAATGTAACTTATATTTTGAGAGAAGATATCAATAAGAGTATGTATGAAGACATGGTCTCTTTATGTCTCTGACTTAGTGGTAGTTGTAGCAAATTAAAAAGTCTTCAGTGTAGATAATTATTTAGTACAAAAAAGGATGACAAAGATAGAAAAAGTTAATTTCAAATAATCTTTTAATGAATTTAATAGTAAATTATTATCAATCAATAAAAAGCTAGGAAATACATTAAAATAAAGGAATGTTCAAAAACAATTCATTTTACAAAGATTATATTTTAAAAATATCAACATTAAAGCAACAATTGTTAAAAAAAAAATTAAGAATGTTTTTTACTATACAAAACCTTATAATTTAATGTGAAGACAAAATCAAAGAATTATAATCGATGAAATAAGAAAACTAAGGTACTTTTTTTCGTTTTTCGAAGACTAATGCGAAGTTTCACTTTTTTTTTTCAAATTTGTATTTTTTACAGATTTCTTTATTTTAAGAATCTCAAAAATATATTTTGTTTGTGATTTTGTTCATACTTTCTCAGTTTCTAATTCTCCAAAATACTCTGATTATCACGAATTTTGTTTATTAGTATGTTTTCAGACTTCCACATCTATTTATAAAATTTTGTAAATTTCATTTTCTAATTCATATACTCAAAATTTATTTTATGTTTCAATTCAGAAAAGTAATTTAAACTTTTGTTTAATTAGGCTCACTCCTATTAATGAACATTCCTTCAAACTTTATATCAAACAGTCTAACATATGTTTATTGCATGTGATTTTTATTATACATCATCATTGTTTATTATCTTTAATACTTACCACCAAGAAGTGTTTTCTTCTATTGAATGTAGATAGATTGTTTGTTAGATCATCAACTAAATGATAGACCATCTAATCAAACTATTTATTGCTTATAAATATTCGATTGTCTACTATAATAAAAATACAAAATTAACAAAAATAACAATTAAGAATTAAATAAATTCAATTAGAGGAATATGTGATTTATTATTATTAAAGTCTATTTATGATTAAATTATGTTTATCACCTAATATTTATGTTTGAATGATTGAGATATAAGACGATCACCATAATACTTCATACTTCATTTCTCTTCTTTGTAACTTCTTTGTAACCTCTTCGAGTGCAACTGACCAGTCGTTTTGCTATTCCCTACAATACAAACAAGCTTTACATCTTTTCATACATTGGAATCTCTAAAAATTATAGACACTTATAAATACATGCTCACAATTAATGGATGGGTTAAGATTGAGGTATTACTACTAGCGTCAAAGTTCAGATCTGAGCATTTTACCACTAAACAAAACTAATATGTAGTTACTTGTGTAATTTCATATTTTTTTAATTGAATTAACATTTGATTAGTAGTATTATGCTTTTTTTAGTCCAACTTGTGTTTGTAGTTTATTTTGGGAGGCTTGTTTGGTATGAACTTACTATTCTGGGACTTTTTGGACATAATTTAACAACCTCTGCATCTGTTACAAAGCTCACAAATACGATACGACGTAGTAATCGAAGTTAAAAATGTGTAGCTATAGTTCAAGTTTAAAGTTTAAACAAAAGTTTTGGAATAATGATGCTCTTTATAGAAGTAGTTGTGCTCTTGGCTAGCAGAACATACATTGATTTAAAACATATTCTTCTTTTAACAATTAAATACAATTAGTTTCTTTTTTATACACAAGAATCTAAACTAAAATACCTTTTCAAAATCAAATTCTTCAACATTTTATTGCTAAAATATCTGTTATTAAATACTGATTTAGATGATACAAATAATGATATGATCACTATCTACATGGCATTCTAAACCTTTAAGCATTTCACAATGCACTAGTTGATGACCATCCATCATAAAAGAATGCACATGAACTTTACACAAGAACAGTATAGAGTCATATATGAAAATTCTTTACATTTCCTCACTTATGTTTAGAAAAAATGCTGCAAGATTAATTTTTTCTTTCTTTTAAAGCACATTTTTTTTTTTTAAAAAAATGCTGCTCATTATTGGCTAAAAAAATCAGACCATACAGAGATTAAGAAATTGGTAACATGCCCAACTCAGACTTGTCCTAAAATGCATACAAAATTAATAGCAGATAAAACCATGAAAATAAATCATCATAAAATGACATCATTGATCCACATTCACTCGTCACGGCACAAATAATAAGAGGTAAAAACATGTGACATGACTTGAAACATGTAACTGGAACTAAATATTAAGCCTAAATATTTATGTTTTTTTTTTTTCCCCAAAAGACTCACTTCCTTACGTGAAATATTTTAAGAAAAGATAAAAAAACACACTTACTTATCTCTGGAATTCATAATCATTAAATCACATAATAGTGAAAACACATAACTTAAAGTGAAATTTTGAATTTTATTCAACTCCATTGAGTATATAAAGAGAGAAAATAAATTAAATTTTGAAATAAGAAAATAAAACTGAGAACATGCATTATATTTTAAAAATCAATTTTCCGTTGTTTTAATTATAATATAGTAGTTTGTATTTTTCCTTCTATATTTTTTTTTTACATTCATATAAGATGGTGAAAACTTATGTTGGAGTAATGATAGATAAATCACTTAGTTGGGGTAATGATAGATAAATACTTGCATCCGAAAGACCTTTAATTAACATTCCTTATTCTTTTTTATTTGTTTATTATTTTATATTTATATTTTTTTTTATTTTCTTTCTATTTTCATCTTACAGGGTCAAATATCAAATGTACATTACAAGAAAAATTAATTTTAAAAATGAATTTATTGGTTTAAAATTTTAATAATTAATATTAAATATCAATTATTTTAGTTTAATTGATCATTAAATTTAATTATTAATTTTATTTTATAATTATTTAACAATCAAAACTTAATTTAATAATTATTTTAATTATAATTAACAATTATTTTATTTATAATTAAAATTGATAACTAAATATTTTTTTTCTTATATTGATATTTATTGCTCTGTGTTTATTTTTCAATACAAACAAAAGTTGAATTAGGGATGAATTAACATCTCTCTAAAATATAAAGAAACTTCCATTTCTTTGCGTTTATTTTTGAATGCAAACAAAAGTTCAGTTAGGATGATGTGACAGCTCTACTTTAATCACCTCTAAAACATTGATCATATAAAGAAACTTTCTTTTTGTATTCTGTCTTTTTTTTTTTCATAATAAGGAGTTAAATAATTTCTTGAATTTTCATAAATTTTTTCTCTTACCTAAAATTTCACTTATTAAATTAAAGATTTCACATTAATTAAAAATAAAATAAAATTATAATATATGAATAAACAGATAAGTCAATTATGTAAAAATAAATTAAATTTAAACTTATAAATTTAGAGGTGATTAAAGTAGAATGAGAATATATAATTTCACCCAGAGATACGAATCCTTTAGAATGAGAAGTGTTTACTGAAAATTCTATGTCAAGTATATAAGGGAGGGTAAGACTATAGTCTTTCAAACATGTTTAGCAAATGAGAGTATATTTTTCTAATTACACAGACAATACACGCATTAAACACAAATATGAGCAGAAAATAAATACAAACAAATATTGAAAGTAAATTCATTGACAAAGTGTAAGTAATTGAACAGAACATCAAACTAAGAGGAATTGAAGAAGGTCATATAATATTCAAACACACCTGAATAAAAACGCAAAATCTCCTCCTCTGTTGGCTCGAACGCTTTCTTCATCCCCTTCTCCCACAACCCACCTTCCTCTGCTGTGAACTGTCCATCAACTTTTTATATCATTAATCATAAATCAATAACGTATATTTGGTTACGACAGTAGCTAATTTCAGAAATATGTATATCATATTACATATCTAACTTTTTTAATTTACCTTACCAGTGTATCATACTCTGTTTTTCTTTCAAAATTAAAAAAAAAACTTCATGGAACATGACTACACCAAAAGAAAAAACACTCTTAATAATACTTAATCATGTAAAGATTATCGCATATCACCTTATGGGGAAATACATTGTTATGCGGTAACTTAGGGTGGAGAAGTATTATTGTGTTTTATAATTTGAAAAATTAGAATGATGATTATGGATGTAATGATAGGAAAGGAAATAACTTAATTTTGGCTTCTTACTGCGGAAGAAGGAGAAGAGATGATTGGTGATGAAACAGGAAGCTTGGGTCCACCGTGGCCGTCGTATACGCCAACAGAGGTTGCAGACGGAAGGGTAAAGACTTGTGCTTCGTCTTCCAAAGAGGAATTGGCTTGTACCACTGCAATTGAGTAGAATTATTATAAGAGTTTTCATTTTTATGATTGAACTCTTTTGTCACGCATATCTTGTTTTTTTTTTTTTTTTTATACGTGTTTTTAAGGTTGTGTTTGGTTGGATTGATTTGAGGAGATTTACTGTTCAAGAAGATGGATTTGAGGAGATGAAGGTTGTTTGGTTGACCTGATTTGGGAGGATGGATGAGGAGAAATTTGCATCGTTATAAATGAAGTGGAAATTACGAAATAGCCTTGATTTTGAAAATTACAAAACACTCCTTTAAGTGGGTTTAGTGTTAATAACAATGTATATATTATATATGAAAAATAAACTGATTTATACCTAATTCTTCAAATAATTGATTTCAATAATTATATATATTTTCTTCATTCATAATACTTTCCTTTTTTTCCAAAACAGCTATAATATAATTAATCTCCCTTCAATTTACCCATACTCAATACAATCTATCCATTCATAATTATATTATTGACCTAAAATAATTAAATCACTAAAAATTGTTTACTTTATTAAAGAAATAATAAAAATATATTTAAATATAATATTATTTTCTATTTATTCTTCTTCTTTTTATTTTTTATCAATAAAAATATGTTTACTTAATGTTTAATTGAAGTAAATAAAATATATATATATTTTTGTCTCCTTATTTGATTCAATATATATATATATATATATATATATATATATATATATATTATAAAATTGAGAAGAGAAGGTGTTATTTAAAATATTTTTATAATAAATAAATATATTATAAAATTGATTAATAAAAAAAATTTTATAATATATATATATATATATATATATATATATATATATATATATGTGTGTGTGTGTTTTGACAATAGCTGTGTTGTTTATAATGTAAATATTTATATATAAGTTATTCCTATTGTTGAAAAAAACATTTGTAATGTAAATAAAAGTTATTTTCATAATTTAGTTAGGAATAGACTAATGATTAATTGCATTAATAATTAAGGTGAGACTTCCCAACATTTTACTATAACCTCTAATACATTATAATATTTCAGGTTAAAATAATTTAAAGTTCAGTTTATTTAATTATTTTTTTATCTTATAAATATTTGTAGTACAAATTATTTGAACAATATTTAATATTTATGTGTTCATAAAATAAACATGTAACCAAGAGTTATTTCTACTGTAAGAGTAAAATAAGGTTAAAGTGTTACATTTTTAATATAAATTTAATAAGTTATCACTATCATTTTAATCAATTTGATCACTCAATCGAAACAAGTTGAATGAGAAAGAAAATCTTTATAATTTTTTTATTAATATATTAAAAATATAGAAAAATACGTAGATATGAAAATATTTAAATTTTTTTCTTTTAAATTTTAAAATTGAAAGAAATTAGAAATAAATATATAAAAAATAAATTATTGAATCTTAAAGCATTTTTTAATCTAAATTTTTTTTAGTATATATTATTTTTTAAAATAATAAAATTCATACTTAAAATTCAATGTTGATTACCTGTATTGGTTACTGTATATTTAAACAGATTTAATACAGATGAAATCTATGAACTTTTGGTATGAGAAAATGACAAATGCTGCAAGCTACAACTACATGCATAGTCAAACAAACAGATTCTAACATATAAGTGCATGTAGTCAAACAGATTCTAATATTCCATTTTTTTTAAATAATGTCTTAAAATAAAGATTATATTTTTTAAATTAATTTAAAATCTACCTATTCCACGTCTTTTCAACAAAATAATATTCCCAAAACATTAAAAAGAATTAAATTCAGTTTAGCATCCAAACAAATATAATTTAAATTAAATTAATTTATTATATAAGAAAATAAAAATCAAAGGCCACTATTCATAAACTTTCTCTGCAAACTGCAAAATATTGCTATATCAAAAAGTAAAAAAATATATAATTTTCTTTTGTATTATAAAAATACTTTTAATTAAAACATAATTTTACTGAATTTTTATGTGTTCATACTTGCACAATTTTTATTTTTCTTTAGTCCTCAATAAATTTTGTAAGAGTATCTAAGTTAAATATTTTAATCTTAGTTTTTTTATGTTACAACTCGTATGTCCATTTATTTCCTTTAATTGTGTGTGATGACATAATATTAAAAGAATACATACTAACTTTTATATAAAAAAAATTAAGTTAATAGACCAGAAAAAAAATTTAAATATAGTAAGATATATCTGATACACCTAAAATATTAAGTGTCTTAAATGAATTCTTGGATTCTAATTTCATACTTCATTATACTTTTTAATAATAGATAAAATAATGGAATCTAATTTCATATTATAAATCTCAATAGATAAAATTAATAATGGTTAATAAGATACAGGTAAAGAGATTGTTTTTCTCTCAAAACATATTACTTCACAAAATATATCTTCAGTTAAGATAACACAACCATACACATCTTATATTAATAGTTAATAGGCATTAAAGTACATAATTATACTAAACTGTAATTTTAAAACATGTTTACAAAATCACATACAAGTCTTTCAAATTAGAATAGTATTCCTCTCAGCATCTTTCAACTTAACTGGTCTTTCAAAGATCTATCTATAATACTATCTGCTTACTTGTTAAATATACGATCATCACAGACAAATATCAAAACACAAGCACAACCATAAAAAGAGTAAGTTAACCAATTTTCAATTTTAAGTAATTTAAAACTATTCAGATGTTGGAGTTAGTGAAGATCCTCCTAAAGTGGTGATTTGATGAAACAATTGTTTCAAGATCTTAGATTCCAGGTTTGGGTTGATATTATCATGGATTAGTTTTAACATGTATTTGTTAGTATCTATTAGCCATTTGTTTGCATTGCTCTTATTCAAAAATAAGTGAAAATTACATTTTTAAAATATTTTTAAAAATACAAGTATTACAAAGAAAATTTAACATGTTAATTTTGAAAACCTGTTCATTTTCATAACAGTTTGATTGGCACGAATTTTAAAAGGGCTGCAGTGCACGTTTTCAAACAACTCTTCAAACAAAAATGTTTTCAATCACTTTTGCTAAAGATTTTCAAAAGAGTTTCTTAGAGAGAAAATCCTCTTGTTAGAAAAGATTCATGAAAGTCATCATCATTTCTCACTTGTTAAGAAAAGCATAGCATTCATTTGATTGTTTGGTGAGGCAACTGTCATCAATAAGAGATAAGTGTCCCTCTTATGCGTTTTTCACTGTGTTGAGCTGCTGCATGATTGTTTTTACAAATTGTAATTTGTTCTTGATAAATTTCTTGGTTGTACAGTGCTTAAATAGGTGTTTTAAACATTGTACTTTGTGTAAACGTGTAATTGTTCGGTTGCATTGTATTGTTTACATATAGAATAATGGTAGGGAGATGCATTTGCACTAGGGTTGTGCATCTTGTGTGGTGGGGTGCTACAAGGGTAGAGACCATTTTGTAAGGTTTAAAATTGGGTCTTGAGTGTGTTTTGTATGTAATCTTGAATGGTATAGTAGAAATCTTTGCATTGTTATGCAAAAGACTAGACGTGATTCTTGAAGAAGAATTAACCAAGATAAAAAGCCTTTTGTGATCTTCTTCTTCCCTTATTCTTTTCTTCTTCGCTTACTTTTTTGATTTACGAACTATTTTTAGTAATGCTGTATTTCTGCTGTTAAGAACAACTTGTTAAATTTTTGAACAGATTCAAAATATTCATTTTTGACTGCGTTTTTAATATGTTAAAATTGATATTTAATCTGTTGTATTCCAATAATTTTACTATAGTATTTGTATCTTGGTTTATTGGGTGATTTTACTTGCATCTTTGGATCTGACTTAATCTCCCGTAACTTTTGTGATTTAAACTGGTTTG
>Ga0099825_1009331_pt1 | contig 11247 bp, 7 predicted proteins | sample SiratroredBW_FD_76838 | JGI IMG/M metagenome (GOLD analysis project Ga0099825, IMG submission 76838) | Root nodule microbial communities of legume samples collected from California, USA - Siratro red BW | ecosystem: Host-associated > Plants > Roots > Nodule | place: USA: California | collected...
AAGGGGAAATTTGGGTGAATGGGCAGATCATTGGTCGTTATTGGTTTTTCTTCCATCATTCTAAAGGCCAGCCTTCACAAATACTTTAAGTTAATTATTTTTTTATTGAATATCGTTTTTTTTCTTTTCAACTCTTTTTTTTTTTTTTTTAAAATTTCATTCTTTGATGTAAATAAGGTTTTCTATAACCATTTTATTGCTACTAAATATTTGCTAGTTTTAAGAATAATGCTTACCTTTTCCTGCGTCAAAACGTTTATAATGTAAGCCTGAGTAGTGCTTTACATGTTCTCATTTCAATTCTTATATTAGATATAAGTAGTACATTTTTTCATCTTGGTAATACCAAAATACAGTGCAACAAGCGAAATAGAAAGTGAAAACCAAACAATCTAACTATTGTAAAGGATAAGTAAACTTGACCATAATCTTGGCTTATTATGATAAAACTTATAAATATTTGTTTAAAAATGTTATTTAATAAATATATTAATTATTTTTAAGCTATTGTGATTACTTTTATCAATATAACGTTCTAATCAATAGATAACCAAACAACTTTTATTTTCAATGATATACTAAATAAATTTCAAAATACTTTTTATCCTTATAATTTATATTAGATTATATTTTTTTAGTAACCATGGTATCAACATAATCAACATAATAATATCAATTGGCACAAGCAGCTTGTGTCTTAGTTAAGTGGTATTATGCAGGAATTAATGTAACTTGCAATGCTGTAAGTTGAATCGAAAAATAATATTTTAGTTTATATTTTTATTATTATTTAACATTGTAAAATATTACAACAAAATTTTAATTCATTTATTCTACGAAATATTTTAGTTTGTTATTAGTTTTATTAAAATCTTCTGTAGTTTTTTATTTATTTTAAAACAATCAAATAATATTATTTATTGGTATTATTGCTTGGCAACAGGTACCACGTGCCTGGATCGTTTCTCAAAGATACTGAAAATGTTTTGGTTTTGTTTGAAGAAGAAGGTGGGAATCCTCTTCATATATCCCTCAACACGGTTTCCACTACAAATATAGATGACTAAATTATTTCTCAGAGAGCTACTTAATAATTATACAAGGAAAAAGAGCGAAACACACTTGAGGTAGTATACAAAAAATTTTCTTGTACCCTTCATAGATTCACAGGGTCAATTCATACAAGATGTATGTTCTTCAAAGTGTATAATCACATATTATTAACATATCAAGTCATAACAATTAATGATAAGTTGCTTGACAATTGTCTTTTTTAAAAACAAATTGTTTAATTTGTAGTATCATTGCTTGAGCAATTAATAATTCTGTTATTTAAAATTTATATTCAATAATAATTCATATAGTTTAAGAAAAGTTGAATTGTTAAATATTATTTAAATATTTAAATTTGACTATTTTAATTTAAAAAATTTATATTATAAAATAAATATTTTTTAAATAAAAATCTATTTTAAAAAGAAACTCAATCATTTTATCCAAAAAAAATTGAAATGTAAGATATTTTAATTACTCTATTCAAACAAAATATTTTTAAAAAAATCAATTGCAAATAATTCAAATATCGTGCATTTTAATTTTTTGGAATTAGTCTAAATACAATATTAGAGAAAATATTTAAAATATTTAATTATTTAAAGAGATAAAAATTTAGTTAAAGTGAAAAGTAAATTCTTGAAATCTATTTCTAAAATTTTGTAACCAATGTAAGTAAACCAAATCCTATATTCAGAACGCCTACAATGCTATATTTATTAGCCAAATCTATTGAATTATTTTAATTTAGGAATACATTTTTCTCTTCCTTTTTATACGACAAAAGGATATAAAAGTAGGAAAATTTAACAAAATTGTAACATGAAACTATGATGTAAATTAAATAAATGATTTTTGTTTTGTTGGTATAAGAATACGTGAAATTGTGATTAAAAAGAAAGATAAAGATAGAGCGAAGAAAAGTATGTCATTTAATTGATTTTTTATTTTTATTTTTAATGTTTTAATAAAATGATCATAATTCTTTTTTCTTTAATTTTTTTAAGATTATTTTCATTTGAAATTGCATGTATGTATATTGGCTTTTCTTTACGCAGATATAGTGTATATGAAATAATTTGTGGCATTAAAATGTATATATCTTCTACTTACTAAAATTTACACGGGATGGTTTTAGTATAATATGCTACTTGTCTTGGTTCTTAATTAACAACATGTTTTTTTACAAGGCATCTCGATTTTCTTAAGTGAGAATAATGAATTATTAGTGAAATATTTAAATTAGATGTAATATATTGATATTTTTTTGATAATGAGTTATTACTCGACAACTTCCTTCTATATTTTTATTTACCAATTGAGATATTATTATTTCTTTTATAAATGAGTTGTGTCGCTGTAACAAGGTTGGTGAAATATATACTTTTATTAAAATTATATAATTTCGTGTATTTAAATGTTGATTATTTAACATAATTATTTACTATTATCAAGTAAGAAAACATGGTCTTACTGTATATATTTATGTGAAAAAGAGGAACTATATATCATACATGGATGGTTATGACTAATTACAATTTGCTCACTTTAAAATTCTATTATTTTAGGTTTGATCATTTATAACAAAAGTAAATACTATAATAAAAATGAAAAAACTGTAAATGAAATAGAAATTTATACATACACACAAACACATCAGTCAAGTTAACCAGTCAAGTTAACGTAAGTGTGGCAAGTGCAGAGCAACAGGGAGACCACGTGTTCAAGAGTGTCCATGCAAGTCGACACGTTACTACATTGTAGTCACAGAACAACATTCTTGTCCCTTACCTCTAATCTCCATCGCCAATAAACCCGGAACTCCACCTTTCATGTCATCGTTTTTGCTATACCCTTTTGGTTCAGCTAGCAGCTACACGTATCAGAACACTAAATCATTTCTACGTGGTTTCTGGGTTACAACAACCACTGACTCTTACCAACCTTAAGTGAAGCAAATGCCATGTCAGGTGTTTCATTAGCTGTGTCTAGTCCTGAGGAACAGGGAAGCATGAGCTTTATGGGTTCATTGCGTGTGATAGAGCTTCAGCTAGTTGCATTCGTGTTGGTTTTCTCAGCCAGTGGTCTTGTCCCTCTTCTTGACCTAGCCTATTCGGGCCTCATCTCCATCTACCTAATGCTACTCGCTCGTTTCGCATTTCCCTCACTCAGATGTGGGCCAGGGCCCATATTCCATGGAAGTGGGCTTTTCAGAGTGTACGTGGTTTTGGGCACCGTGGTGGGCCTGTTCCTGCCCCTGGCCTATGTGCTTGGTGGGTTTGCGAGAGGAGACAAGCATGCGGTGCAGGCCTCGAGCCCACACTTGTTCTTGCTCTCGTTTCAGATACTAAGTGAGAACGTTATAAGTAGCTTTTCCCTGTTCTCACCACCGGTTAGGGCCATGGTGCCCTTGATGTACACTGTGCGGAGGATCTTTGTGGATATTGATTGGGTATCTGATGTGTGGCTCAATCAGACTCTGCTCACAAATGCGCACCTTAAGGTTTTTATTTATTTCAATTCTTTTCTGTTAATTAAGTTATGAAATAGGTGTGGTTCCACACATTATTTGATGAATTTTGAAGTTGAATTGTGAGTAAAAGTTTGACTTAAACAGGACAAGGCGTGGTTTTGGTTTGGGAGGATTCTGGCTGTGGCTAATCTGGTTTATTTCTCCATCAATCTGTTTGTGTTCTTGATACCAAGGTTCTTACCAAGGGCTTTTATGAAATACTTCCGAGAAAGGGGAGAGGTTTATGCCAAGGTAATGGAAGACCAACAATATATCATCAACAATAAATCTCATCCACTGGATAAGAAGTCACATTAACAACTTTTCTCAATCTCTCTTCCTGTTTTAAACAGGTTAGTGCATTTTTTCTATCACTAAATTAATTCTATAGTAGTTATGACTTTGATCACATTGATTTTTTATGTTACGCAGGTGAATCTAGTTCCCATACGAAATCATTTTGAAGAAACGTTTTGATTAAGTTGTTTGATAGATTTGTGTTCTTGGGTGGAGTTTTTGCTTCTTTCTAAGAGAAGTCTTGGGGAAGTATGAAGTTATTAATATTTGTCAATGTTTCTCCGCAAGGCATTTTACTATGCCTTCTGTTAACATGATAGGTATTGTACTAACTGTTCATTCAAGTTCTTCATATCTCATCATAGGTATTACACAAGACGACATGTCTATCTCCAACCTAAGACATAAAACATTGAGACATGCCCATGGCCTTATATAAGGGAAATCATCTTCCTACTAAAAAGAGAAAATTAAATATGATACAGTGACTCGTATTGATGTAACTGTATTAATTATGTATTAATTAAGTGTTCTTGGTATCACCCAAATACTTTCAAATTGAATTAGTTAAAATGAACATTTTTAAACAACCACAAATAATCAATTACACAAGCATTCTTCTGATGAGTATATCCTATTAACAAACTTGTTATACATTTCTGCATATGTTATTATTAATAACAGTTTTCTCTGCAGACAATTTTAGCATTACAATTTGAAAACTCTTACTAAAACCTTTCATAATCTTCGTATTTTATTAAGCACTTAGTATCCCGCCTGATCTTTTAACTAATTTATTGAATATGTTTTATTCTTTTTTATTTGTATATGTATAAGATATATAAATATTCTCCAACATAACAATCTCATTATTGGAGGAATTTATGGTATCATATTTGTGATCAATTTATGATATATATATATATATATATATATATAGAAGAAAAATGATTGAAGGGCCAGCACTTTAGTCACCTTTTGAGTTGTGGCTAGCTTTTCGGTTCTTATTTGATCACAACTTTATGAAGTAGAACGTGATTAACTCCAATACTGAAAAAATATCTCATTTTTTTATTTCTCAAAAGATAAGATTAAAATATATAATAAAATATATACTTTATTTTTCAAAATATTAAAAAATATATTTAATAAATATATTTCTTTATTTCTCAAAAAATAAAATTAAAATATATAATAAAATATATATTTTATTTTTCAAAAGATTAAAATATATAATAAATATATAGAGCAGTATTTTTTTTAACTTTTATAAATCTCTTATAAATCTGATTATCTTTATAAATTTTCTCATCAAGATTCTTATAAATCTGTTCAAATAAAAAAATTTCTAATATAAACCTGTTCAAATCAAAATTTTTCTAATAACTGTCGAAGATTCTTATAAATCTGTTCAAGATTCTTGTAAATCTTTTAATCTGTTTAAAATTTGCTATTAATATCTATCCAATATAATTATAATTATATATATATATATATATATATATATATATATATATATATATATAAAATAAAAGATATACATGGTAAGCTGAGTTGCAAATCAATAAATGGTGAGCTAAGTCGACCTATTGATGGTGACGTTCTTTCCAAGAAGTTACTGCCGTCCGAGACCAGGATACCCTCATAATCTGTTCGGAAAATGTGTCCTCTGATGTTCCGGTTCAATCTGTTGTTTCTGACCCATTGAAGGAAAATCAAACTGCAACAAAACTACAAAACAAGGGGTAGGAAGTGGATAAGAAAAGCACTGCACTGCAGGTACTGGATGACAAGTGGAGAAGCTCAGATTGATGACTGAATAATTGTAGACAACATGAATGATGATTGGAATTTTGCACTCTCCAAATAAATCTTTCGGATATTATATTAGTCGTATACGACCAAACCAAACCTAGGTTTGGTGTTCTATAGCTGTTATAGCTGTTATTGGTCACTTTGCAGATTTTTCTTGTAATTTTGCTGGTTGCAAGAACTTATTGTTCTGGTATTTCTGTGCATTAAACTGCACCAATAGTGTATTTTTAGTATAAAAAAAATAATGGTAAGAGAAAATTTAAGAAAATACATCTCATTTCTTAATTTTTTAGAAGATTAAAATATATAGAGCAGTATTTTCTTAAATTTTTTCTACAAACTTATTCAAATCCGTTCAAGATCCGCTAATATAATCAACAGTTATCCAATATAACTAATTATATCTTATAAAATATTACTAAATAAAAACACATATATATATATAATAAATATATACAATAATCATAATACCCCTCTCAAGTTGGAGCTTGAAGATCTTGAATGTCTAACTTGCGAAGTAAAAAAAAATACTGTTGTCTTCTCAAAAAAATACTGTTGTTTTCTCGTTGCCTTGTAGCGACAATATTGTTCTCATCCGTCGTCTTCTCAGTTGAATGATGATTTTGATTTTTTAACAATTTCATTAACACCTGGAGTTGATCATGGATAGTCTAATAGATTTCACATCATTCCCATCTGATGTACTTCCTATGGTTGAGCTTCTAGGTATGGCTTGGGCTGTATTGACCCATACAACACCACGGCCTCGATTTGTCCCTTTTTCTGTTCGCAAGGATTATGATCCCTTATCACGACCTCCATTCTTTTCGTTAGTGCGCGGTTTATCACCCTACCACTCGGGGTATCCAATGAGTACAAAGCAAGAATTTGCGTTATGTCCACTAAGTTTACAATGGAAGCAAATCATTGTTTTTTCTTTCCTATGCTCCAGCGAGGATCGCGATCCCCTACCACGCACTCCATTCTTTCTATCAATGCATGGTCTATCACCCCACCATTCGGGGTATCCAATGAGTGCAAAGCAAGAATTTGCGTCATGCTCACTACGTTTGCAATGGGAGCAAATCATTGTTTTGTCTTTTCCATCCACTCTGCCACGAACAATGAAAGCTATTACCTCTCCTCTGTCTTCTTTCCCACGTGCCATGGTCTGTACTCGTTCTTCTTGAATTAAAATTGAGTAAACTTTATTCAGATTCGGCAATGGATCGTGTGCCAAAATATTAGAACGAACAGTGTCATATATTGTGTCATCTAATCCCATAAGAAAGGTATGTACCCTTTCATCTTCTCGTTTCTTGTCAAGAATCGACCCAAGATCACATATGCATCCTTCACATTTACAAGTTGGCGGGTGATCATAATTTACCAATTCATCCCACAACTGTTTAAGCTTTTCGTAGTGATTGACAATGCTCATTCATTTTTGTCTACACTCAGCAAGATTTAATTTTATTTGCTGAATTCTTGATCCATTGACCAATGAAAACCGGTCACGAAATATCATTTCATAAGTCACTGTGCGATCTCGACATGTGAGATCTTGAGCGGAGAGATGATTCAATGGTGTTTCAAATCCAGGACACCAATAAGGAATTAATGGTCCACCAATATTTAAGAAGATTCGTTGAGTCATCCATCGACTTCTTGAACGACCCATCAATAAAGCCAAATTTCTTTCTCACCCTCAAAGTCGTTCTTACTGAACGAGTCCAGTCATCATAATTTTCGCCCTTTAATTGTTCCTGCGTAATCAAGAGACTAAGATTGTCAAAAGTGGTTATGTCGTAAGGTGAGATAGTTATCCGTTGACGGTTGCCATCATTGGATTCTTCAACCATGATTCAATATATTGGGTGTATACGAGTATAGTTCTGATACCATGACAAAATATATAAAGCAGTGTTTCTCTAAACTTTCTCTTACATATATGTTCAAATCCGTTGAAGATGCACTAATACAAATCATATCTCATGAAATATTATTAAATATATATATATATATATATATATATAAAATAAAGATATACAATAATCACAATAAATATACTGAGGTATAAGAGTTAGATAACACATATTAATTAAAAAATTGATACTAAGTGTTTGAGTAAGAGTGTCTTGTAATTAAATAACTATTTTAGCTTTGGACTTGAATTTATTTGAATCTAATTCGTTATATCTATAGTTAAGGTTTCAAATATAACTTCCAGTCTTAAATTACTTACATGTCGTGTTATTCATAATTTTATTAAAAAAAATTAAAAATTAGGTAGTCTTTCTAAAATTATATGTTGAGTTTCATGTAATCACCGTACTTATCAAAACACATTAATACATTTATTTGATTTTAAATATATTTTTTTATTATCAACTGTAATTTATTTAAAATCACAAACTTAAGTGTTGTTGTGAGCCCAAAGAGTTGAGGTTTAGCCTATCTGTTTACAATGATGGCCCACCATACCTACCCAATTTAGAGGACAAATCCTTCTCTACCCCCTTGTAATTGTTCATCCTTTCTTTCACTTATTTTGTAGACAATCTTCAATCATGGATCTTGAACATTGCACTCTTACAATCCACAAAAGTAAACAAAAAAACTAAAAGTGTTAATTCTAGCTCCCAGTGTTTTGTTTTAGATTTTTAAAATAAAAAATACATTATTTTTGGTAAGTTGAAATTGACTTACACAAACTAATTTTTAAAATTATATTTCAATTTATGCATAAACTAGTTTTAGTTCGTAAAGAATTTATTGTTTTCTTTTTCATTCTTTTGAAAATGCTCATAGAAAAATTAACCAAAACTATCCGTAGTGATAAATTCACACTACTTTTAGGTTATTTATTTGCATGCAGAGTGTACATTTTTCCTAAGAAATCTGTGGATTAAGAGTTGTAAAAATGACAGAGTTGTTTTAAATTATGTTATTATAAGTTTTAGTCCTGGTGAAGGATGCGGAGGAAAATTTGTATAGTAATTAAACTTAAATGTTATACTTTCATAATAAAAAAAAATAAAAAAATATCTCAAACTCATTTCACATCTAATCAATGGAATCCTACTGTAGATATCTAATCATAAGTATTTTATAAATTTAATCATTTAAATATAAAGTTTCAAGCTATGACAGTCTGTTTGAAGATTTTCAAATGACATAATAGATTCCTATATAAATACAACCTAAAAAACTACCTACTGTAAACATGTTTTGACAACCTTAAGAAGTTCTTCTAAAAATAAATGTAAAAAAAGGAGAAATAATCAAAAATAAGTTTAACCTAGGTATAAGTTTAAAATGTAAAAAAAAAAAAAATAACCTTTTTTTATAAATTAATTCATATGTAATATTAATTGTAATCTACGAAAAAGTATTTCACTTATTTAGACATTAATTTTGATTATCGTGTGATAAAAATAATTACTAAATTATGGTTAAATAATTATAAAATAAAAATAATAAATAAATTTAATGACTAATTAAGTCAATTAATTATAATTAAAATAATTATTAAATTATTATTAGGTTTTTATTGTTAAATAATTATAAAATAAAAATAATAAATAAATTTAATGACTATTTAAATCAATTAATTATGATCAAAATAATTATTAAATTAGATTTTGATTGTTAAATAATTATAAAATAAAAATAATAAATGAATTTAGTAATCAATTAAGTGAAGATAATTAATATTTTTTTTTATTGAAAGACATATATTTATGTTAAAAAATTTATCAAATTTGGCGCTTTTAATATATAAAAAAGTGATTTTAGCAAATAATGAATATCATTATGAATAGTAAAGTTAATCCAGTAAATAAATAAACTATCTTAGAAAAAAATATATCAAGAAAATACATTATATTAAGATATTACAGCCTGATATTCTATTAATACTTCCCTTCAAGTTGAAAGATGGAGATTGCAAATGCATAATTTGTGAAAGAAGAAAATGTGATTTATCACAAGCTTTGTATGTGAAACATGCATCAATTTGATATATAGAAATTGTTCCATCATCATGAATAGAAAAAAATACCAAAGGCATCATGAATATAAAAAATATCATTTTAATATATTCCATAGAAAACCAAATTAGTCACTCTATGGAGAATAATTTGACTATCATAAAAGTAGTGGTCATAAATCTGGGAAGATTCAGAAAATATTTACTTCTTTTTTAGGAGACAAGAGAAAAATCTCTTCACAATTCAAACACAGCTATTGTTGCTGTCATTATTTGTGAGTGAGAAGTTAAAAAGAAGTAACTCCTGTTTATTATCATCTCGAAATCATCCTCATATTTAACAAAAACACTTATCATTACCATTGAAACTGCCTATGATAGCGATGGTGAAAACTCAAAAATTAGTTTCTGAAGAAGTCATCACTTTTGTCACAGTCGAGAGACCACTTACGCAAGTGATAACTCATGAACAAATCATAAAAAAAAATAAAAAAAATCAGTTTCATCGTTATAGGAAGTGTTGTAATTACCATCTTTGTAGAAATGATCTTAATTGTCATCGAAACTGCCTCTGATATCTTGTAAAACAAACGTATTCTTATTGTACTTGGTTAAAGTCATAAATATATACAAAAATGATTCCACCATATTATGAATAGTATCATTATACATCATACGTAACAAAACTAACATAGAAAATAAATAAACTATTCCACAAAAATATATGGAGAAACAAATCATCTTATTTGTAGCCTGAAAGAATTGTATTCAGAGTAATTAAAAAGATATTCAACTTACGCGAGATATATGTGGAATTGGAATATAATCAATTCAAGGAAAACAAGGTTAACAATTACTTTTCTTCCTTGAAAATCAGGAAAAAAAAAAAAAAGAATAAGATAGATGTGGTGTTTTATTCCTGGATTTTGCCATCATGAATAACAGGGAAGATACAAATGTTGGAAGTGGAATTAGATTCCTATGCAATATGCATAAGATGAAATGATAACACAAGTAAAGTTGAGTCAATAATATGAAGTTAATTTTTATCATATTCTTAGATACCAGTTCGAATTTTGAAATATCTTTTGCAATATATAGGTTACACATATTTTAAACTGAAATCAATTTTTTTATAAACTAATCGTTTGTAAAAATTATTTTCAGTTAAGTTCTTCAAAATCTAATTTTTAATTTACGTATAAAGTAATTAATTAATGAAGAAATTCATTTTTTTTTTATGTTTATCTCTCTTTTAAAAAAGTATTTATAGAGAAGTTACATATTTGTAATAAACTTATGTTAACTGCCACAAAATATATATTAAATGTCATTGCTATTTTTTTTTCTATAATACTAGAGACATGTTCTCATTCTGTCACCTTTTCTAAAATAATTGAAAACTGCATCGATTGCCAGATTTGTTCACATGTTTTCGGAATGAATTTGCCATCCCATTCCACTTGAAAGAATGTCTGTCATGATTATTTGGATGCTTTAACTAAAGTTTATATATATATATATAAACTTTAGTTAAAGCATCCAAATAATCATGACAGACATTCTTTCAAGTGGAATG
>Ga0099825_1009338_pt1 | contig 11238 bp, 2 predicted proteins | sample SiratroredBW_FD_76838 | JGI IMG/M metagenome (GOLD analysis project Ga0099825, IMG submission 76838) | Root nodule microbial communities of legume samples collected from California, USA - Siratro red BW | ecosystem: Host-associated > Plants > Roots > Nodule | place: USA: California | collected...
ACTGTAGCTTGTTGACCTCTTGCAATTTTATCTCTAATCCTTTTTTGTCAAACCCTCCTCCAAAGCATTGAGAACATTGTCTAATCCCTCTACAGGTACCTATATTCTTTAACACATTTCTCCCATTGCCCATTAAATAATATATAAAAAATATACTCAAGCTTTATTTTCAAAGGAATAGTTAAATGTGCTTTGAAATTTAATCTTATTTAATTATGGTTAGAATAAGATCTGAGGAATATAAGCAAATCAATCAGACCTAACTAGTAATGTTTGGGCATTGTTGAATTAATTGCATTGATTAGGTTTTCTTTTATTAGATGGAGACAGAGTACAGATATATATATACATGAAAACAGATAAGTTAAAATTAAGATATTAATAGTACTTAAAATTTAGCTTGATATGTGCTGTGGATCTTGTAGTACTCCCTACATGTGAATTGAGTTTTAATTAAAATAAATTTTAAATTTAATTAAAAATTATTTATTCGTGAATTAGATTTTAATAAAATTAAATTTTAAATTTAATTAAAAATTTAAGAGTATTTTATGTTATACTTTTTCTTTTTTTTTGAATGCATTTTAACTAATATAAAATCCAATTAAAATATTTTTAACATGCATCTTTTTTTTAAAAAATTCAAAAAATACAATCACACTCAAATCATCAAAACAACTATATGTCATATTTATTTTGTTAGAAAGTACAATTTTGTGTTATAATCTCACAATTTACGATTTTGTGAATTTTTTTCGATAATTTGTATTCTTAATTTTAATTATCTCATACTAACATCAACACTTAAGATAATTAAAATCAAAATTTTAATTATAAAATTATAAGATTATGCTATTTTACATATTTTTGTAATTCAAATTCTATACATAATTTTAACATAATTGTAAGATCGTCTAGTGAAATCGTAAAATTATATGGATTATAATCTTTTTAAATTATATGCAGGAACACTATCAATCAAAATTAGTTTAAGTTTATGATACTAAATACAATTAAAATTAAAAATATTTTATACTGCATTATCCATCTCTCATCTCTCCTCCAAACTTAACAATTTTCATTCATACACTCAAATCACATAAACAATACAATTTATATAAAAAATAAAATTATGCTACAATATTACAATTTTATGAGCTTTTCTTTATTCTAAATATATCTTGATTTTAAGTATTTTGGTAGCGTTAGACTTTGTTATAGTAAATTCTTAATAAGTTTTCAACTTCCTATTATGAGATTTAACAGTTTGGAGGACTTGTTTTTATTTCCAGGTTTTCTTAGAAAAAGAAAGAAACCAAAATTAAGGTTGGGCAAAACAATTTACAATCTAGGATGAGTAATGATCTATCATTGATTATGATGCAGTAGTTTACCCATATCATAAATTCTTGGTCGGTTCAATAGTTGTTTTCTCTCAAATAAACCTCTAGTGAGAGCACAATTCACAATGAAGGACAAAAAAGAAATAAAAAAATTCCTAAACTAATTATCTCACTCGTCATTATTTTTTATGTGAATGTTGTTTTATTTATTTTTAAAAGAAAATTATATTATTGTTATTTTTATATCTAATAATTACCTATCACTTAAAAGTTAGATTAAGAATAATTTAAATAATTTTTTTAATTTTTTAAATATCTTTTAAAAATAAAATCGTAATAAAATTTTGAACTTTAAAATAAATGATATATGATAACTGACTCTAAAAAATACAGAAGGTGATATGATGTTGTCACCGTCAAATTTGTTAAGATTCCTTAATCATCCGTGGCAAATTTATAAAATAAGAAACATCAAGTTATATTTATAACTGGGTGAACAGTAATATTATAAAATCAAGATATTGTGGATCGACTGAAAATGTTAATATTATAAGGCATATATGACCACTCCAAAACACGACATAGTCTGTAAATTACCAACAAATGTATATACAGATAAATAAAATTCTTTAGATAAATAATTACATATGTTATAGTTACACACAAACCTTTTTAGGTAATTTTAATTTTTTTAATGTAATTGAATTGTGATAATTGATCCAAAATGGCCTGTTTAAATCAGATATAAATGACTTAGACCTAGTATTGATAATGAATTAAAGTTCTCTAATCATTAAACAAACCAATATACATGCTGACAAGTTTCTTCTTGGAAGCTCTCTAAGAGATTGATTTAAACTTAAATAATATTAGGAAGTTCATGAATCTATTAAAAATTAATCACAATTTAACACTATATTAATATGTAGATTATGAAAAACCTATTAATTGAGAGAAGAAAAAAAATGTTATTGGTCTCAATTCATGATTGCATCATATAAATGTCTGATCTGTAGTAAAATTAATTCTATGGAAATGTAAGTGAATGGTTCCAAATCTTTTATCCCACTAATATATTTTTATCTTTTATTTCTCTCAATAAATTATTTTAGCTTTTAATTTCTGAAATAGTATTTTTTTTTCAACTAACAAGTATGACTATGTAAATTTTTTACATTTTATTTTTTAAACTATTTCCAAACAATTGTGATTATTAGTTAATTTAAAATTAAAATGAAAAAGTAATATAAAATGTAATTGAATTAAAGATTTAAAAATAAAATAAAATATTATAAATATTTTCAACTAATTAATTATAATAGAAAAGTAAGTGATAAAATATTTTATTTTACATTTTTTTTATAACAATAAAAAAAATACATATAATTGTAACATCGTACAAAATAAAACTTTTATTAACATCGTTATAATTTCAAAATTACACGTATCTTACCGTAATTCATACTTAATATATTCCAAAATATATAATTATATTAATATGAAATTTAAAATATAATTATAAAATATAATATATTTGTGTTTCCAAAAATATCTTAACAAGTAAATGATCCCAAGATCTCCCTCGCTTGAAATAAAATAGTCTCAATTGTATTCCAGTTATAGTATTATTTTCGTTTGAACGAGAATATTCTCGCTTGAATGAAAATCTACTCTTGCTTGAGCAAAGATCTAATAAACCCAAGAGCAAGTTTAAATTTACAATATAGTCACTTGAGCGAAATATATAAAAAGACATTTTTACATAACTATTGCTTCAAATTCTCACCATGCAAACTAACTTTCATTTACATTGTTTCACATTCAAAAACAGTTGTAATTCATCAATTTTATCAACTATGAATGCATTTTTCTTCAAGATTTCCATCATCTCCAAAACAAGTCATGAAATGAAATTTTACAACATAACTTGTTCACCCTGCGTTTTAAATAAATTACACATCAAAATAGTTGAATATGGTAACTCTCAACACAAGGGAACATGAAAAAAATCCAAGACTCTATTAGAGAGTCTCAGAAAACCAATCATAAACAACACCTATTAAAAACATCTCACTTAATTTTCATACTAATTTTTAATATATTTATCAATTTAAAGCTACACTGTCATTCAAATTGGTTCAATACCCATTTCTAAATCAATTCAGAGGAACAAGTTTATATTATTAAAAATCCAATTAGCTGACAATGTCACATAATCATACATTTCTACTAAAAGTCAAAACAACAACTATAATACACTTTTTAGCTCATCTTGATAACTATTTAAGCACAATTTCACAATCCTTCAATGTTCTAGATCTTGAATATCTAAATAAAATCTTTATATCAAAAATCATTACACAGACAGATTCTATCAATGTCCTGATAAAAATTAAATATGCAACACCAGTAGTCTTAGTCTTCTAACTTAAAATTCTAAAAAAAAAAAATATCTAAGTCAACTTCTCTTACCTAACTAGAAGTAAAAATCTTCACTAAAACTTAAAAGATCCAAAGACTCTGTCTGATAGCTTAGAGGATACATGGGAGATAACTATTTGAGATGAATGATTTACCTAATTCTAAAAAAGAGGGATAGGAAATTAACTTACTCAAACTAAAAATCTAATTAAATAGAAATACTGTCTTCTCTGTCATTAAACCAAAGATGAGTTTTCAATTATTAATCTGACTACAATAAGATTTATAGAGTTAGAGAGTTAGAGGGAAGATAAATGAGATTTAGAAAAAAAAAATAGTTTTTGAAAAATGAAACATAAATAACTTAAATATTTTTATTTATATTTATATCAACTTGAACTATGATAATAAAATAATCAAATATTCCTTTCAATTACCACGTCTACTTTATTACTATTATTAATATTTTCTTTATTTGTATTTAAAAATTTATTTTAACAATATACAACCTATTTAATAAAGTACATAGTATTAAGATAAAATTTTAAATATAATTAAAGAATAAAACCTATAATACCAATGATTTTATAGGTAAGTTTTGTTAAAAAAAAAAAAAAAAACAGTTAGACTTGATTTTCTGCTAGATCGGAATCGAAGCATATTATTAATAAGAAATTAGAGACGTGTGAGATTTCTAAATCTTCACGTGACAACAGAACACTGTCAGCAGGAACATATATATATATATATATATATATATATTTTTAAAAAAGCCCTTTTATAAACATAAAAAATCTTTTACATATTAAAATGTGGGTTATACATAAACTAACTAATAAAAATGTTCTAATATTATTTGTTTATATTTATATTTGAGTTTTATTTAAAATAAATAAATTTATTTGTTTATAAATATTTATAAAAAAGTTATTTAACGTGGTTCAGAAAAGGCAACAGCCAACTGGACTCCACCATCAGAGGAAGCAACTAAAATCTTAGACCTTCTCAACTCCAGCAAGGCACTGGATTAGACATAGCATCATCATCGCCGACGAGCCCCGACCCCTTTCTTTTCAACCATTCCTTTTTTCAACAAGTCCACCGTCAATGTCACCAACGATAAATAAATAAATATATATAATTTATTTATAATAGTTTTTATTATCATAAAAAATGTAAACTAAAAATACCATTAAACTTACTTTTATTGACAACAAACTCATTTAAAATAATCACGTTTCAACTTTATATATACACTATTTATTTTTAAAATTCACTTTCCAAAGACTGAATTCCTGTTCAGAAAATCGAGGAAAAAAAATGAAATCCGAATCAAATCAATGTAAATTAATAAATTTCTACCTTTTAAATTATCATTATTATTGGATAAATAAATGAGAAAAATATAAAAAAAATAAAATTTTAACATAACTAGACATGAATTAGATTCACTTAAAAAGTTAATGTTATCTTTAATTTAAAATAAAAATTTATAAATTATTTTTTATATATTACTTAATCTTTTCATTTTTATTCAGTATAATATCTAAACTCATACTTAGTTTATAATTTTTTTTAATATAAGTTAATACAGTTGGTATTATTAAAAAAGAATTAAAGTTAAGTTTTATCAAACTGAATTTTCAACTGTGAACAGTCTTATTGAAAAACTCACTCAAAATTTGATTTTTCGCCAAATTTTCAATCGTAAACTGTATGACTAAAAGTTGAAAATCTACTTGAAATTTAGTGATCAGAGAACGAAATTCTGATAAGGATTTTCAACTTTTCTTCAAAAAATAATAAGAAAAAATAAAGAATTTAAAGGAATTATCAAAATTCGTTTCCTAAAAAACCAAAATTAACTAATTTTCTATTACGTTGCCAATTGAGTTATTCAAAAACCAAATTCTCAAAATAAACAATAAATAAGTTTAATTTAATAAATAACTTTGACAAAGGTTCATAATGGATTTATTGCCAAAAAAGAATCAATAACACCTCGTAATAATAAAATAACACAAAGCTCTTTCTTTTCTTTATAAAAGAAAGAAAACAAAAGGTCTGTTGATCCACCGACCTCATTATTTCTAAGTTTATTTCTAAGAGATAGACCAACAACACATGAGTGTCACTCACTCTTACACTCTTGAGTCCCAACAAGCATGCCGAAAATTACTACTATTTTTGTTCTTCCATCTCAGCCAAACTTATCAAGCAATGCTTATGCACACCCCTACATATGAACCATCACATGACCAATTTTTGCATAATCATTTTATGCAAAAACCTCTTTCTTCTAGCCTGCATAGTATAATTATGAAGATTGTTCAAGAAAAGACAAATAAGTAAGGCAAAATAAATTTAATTTCCAGAATATCCACACCACAAAAGAAAAGTAATAAAAGGCCTAGGGTATTGTAAACAAGGAAAAAAGACTTAACACAAGGTTGAAAAAGAGCCAATTAGGGTATTCATCTTCCATGTATCTTTGGAGAACCTTCATATCAGGAGCAATGTGGCCATGTCTTTAACTTTTTCCCTTTGGCATCACTACACTGCTTTATAATTCTTGGATTCCGCTCAAGCATTTTCTTTTAATTTTCTTTCTATGTACTATGAGATCGATATCTTAAGAACAGCTAATCATAGTGTGCAAACTAGTTTGAAACGATCTAGATTTTGTCCCAAAATAAGTTTTATTCTTAATAATTACATGTTAAGAAAGTAAGGAGATCAGACAAGTTTATTGTAATGATTGAATTGCAATATAATAAGTAGAATACTCACAGACAGAAGGACCAGTGCTGTTCTCTCGTAACTAAAATTGATAAACTATGCAGTGATTTGTTTTTTATTTTATCAATGATTTACTGTTTAATATATATTAAACTATTTTAAATTTTATTTAAATTAAATATTTTCTTTCGATTTATTCTCATACCATTTTTCATTATACAAGTTTAAAGAATTTTAAAAAATGAGTATTTTAATATACAGTCTATAATTCATTGTATACTAATTTGAAACATCTTCAATTAATCTGTCAACTAATCAAATGACATCAATCAGTATCTGAAACTACTAAATGGACTAAGTGATTATGCATTTGATTCATTCTAGAACAATCTTCAGATTCTATTTGATTGATTTTAATTACACACACGATTCCAGATAAGTTAAACTAGCACTAATATATCTTTATAATAAACAAACAATTAGAGTTTAGAATCTTCAAATGTTTATTTATCATAAAATTTAGCGATCTCTATGTTAATTTTGCATGTTCATAATCTTGTATCCTTCTATATGATAATTTGATGTTTAGTCATTTTTATATCAAAATTTACTTATTTATAATTACTTTTAACACACTCCCCAACAAAAGATAACTTAAAGTGTTTGTGTTTATAGTTATGTTAGGTTAACTTGTTATTTCTTTGACAGAATTATCGATAATTGTATAATTTATAATATATGACCAGTTTGATCTAAAAAAATCAAGTCCAAATTTTTATGCTTCTAAGCTATGCTAATTTTGATATATTAAAAAAACTAATATATTTTAAAATATTAAAATTAATGTAACTTAAAAGCATAATAGAAGAACATTAAAAATTAATAAAAATTCAAACTAAAATAAGCAAATATAATTAAAAATAGTAAGATATCTTACACAAACTACTTATATCCACTACAAATCACGGAATCATAATTAATGATACCATGATGTTTCATTACTTTTTTTCATAGAAGCTAGCGCATCCTCCTGGAGCTACTATATGCTCTCACTTTCTTTTATGATAGAAGAAAACAACAAAAGATATGTACATAAAAAATAATAAAAATAGTTACTAAAACCTCAGTTAAAGATATAAAAGATAAGCACATAAAAAATAGTTTTAAAATCAAATTACTTTTTGTTAATCGAAGAGAGATCTATTTACAACTTACGTATTCTCTCTGATACTAAGACTAAGTAACCAAAATATTTTAATTATAAATAAATACTTGAATATTGACTTTTAATTTGTAATCCCGAAAATTATGTTATAAACAATTATTCTAATTTTGATGCAGATGACAATTGAGCATATTCAGTATATTCATTATTACTAATATCTTAAAAATGGGAAATGCAATTATAGTTATACATTAGGAGCACTTACAATATAAAGAAAATGTGTAAAAGAAGTAGTTACAAAAATAATTCAGATTATTAATTGTTACCAGTGAGTAGTTCTTGTATACAATAAAAACAAAATTTGTAAGAATAAAAATATAAAAGAATATGCATGTAAAAAAGTTTAAAAAAATTCAAATTATTAATAATCATCAATTATAGGCAAACGCACACTAACGGATAACTTAAGAAAAACCTTAATTTCTAATCGGATTTATCAAGATAAAATAAGGATGATATTATCGTTATTATTCCATGTTCTTAAGATTATAATATATTTGAATTTAAGGATTAACATGAACAAGACGAATGAATTACAAAGAAAAGTTATGTTTTTACATCATTTTAAAATATCATTTAATAATATATAATATAATTTAACTTTAAAAATATAATTAGAATATTAACATAATAGATTGTGAAAGGATTTTTTACGTTATTAAGAATATCAATTATAAAACAAGTTGTTCCGGTTAAATTGCCTGTTAGATATTAGTGAGAAACTGTTACGCAACAGAAGGCCATTTGTAGTATGTCTAACGGCCCAACTTCTTACACTTGACGGAAGAAAATTACTTTATCCACCACCATATTTTCTTTCCACACTCCTAATCGCTTTCAAGTAGTCATTTTACTCTTTATAATTTATATCTCTTGCTTTTTTCGTGTTTCATTTTAGATGCAGTATTGGCTGTGGCACCATTGTGACCATGCATACTTGAACATGGCCCTTGCGAACATGCATAATGGGTCTAATTAATCATGCTGTATATTTTTGTCCAAACGCTTCATTTGTACACTGCTTTGTCGACAAAAGAAAATAGGCTTTCAAATATCAATCAAATACTTTTTAACAAAAAAATTAAAATCACATTAAAAAGAACGTGATAAAATTATTAAATATTTAATGCTAAAAGAATACATATCTTTTCTCTGATATTTAATTACTATTATACAAATATTAAATAAGAGTATAAAATAAAAATGAATATAGATTAAATAATTATAAAAAAATAAAAATAATCAACCGTATAATCTAAAAATAAAAAGTTACAAAATTAAATATCTAATAAAAATTAATATGAGTTGTTTATTTACCTATTAATTAATAGTTTTTTAATATTTTAAAATAGAATAAATATTAAGACAGAAACAAAACAAATATTTACATAATCTCAATTTAAAAATAAAAAACGAAATATTATATATAAAAGAATTATTATATATCAAAATTGAAAAAAAAAACACAGTTCAATTGTCATCTTATTCTATAATGTTACTTTTGAAATAACTATGTTAAAATAAAATCTATTCTAAAATAAAATCTATTCTTAAATATTAAATATCATCATCAGTAACAAATATATAATAAATATCAATTTGTAATACGTAAAACGTCATCAACGAATCAAGTTTGTCAAAAAGATGAATTATTATGTGTCAATAATAAAAAATAAGTATTGATAACAAATGGAGTTTTATTTTTATTTTTAAAACAAAAAGTATAAAATAATTTTATATTTGTTAAGTGCTAATGTGAGTTTTTTTTTTTTTATCCTCATCATGTAGGATTATATAGTCTTGATTATGGAGATTTTACGAGCATGCCTTAATTTTAAAATTAATAAACATTTGATAATATACATACTGCTATAACCTTTAGCGCAAAAGCAAAATTATAACTTATTATATTACTTTTAAAAATTAATTCAATATCAAATAAGAATACTCTCAGACCATTTCTATCTTATTTTCAAATAGTACCAAAATGAGCTCACAAAAGTTAGATCTAGTATAAAGGTTGACATTATATAACGTTATAAATCAAAATTCAAATTCTCACCAAGATTTATTTTCATTAGAGTCCGACCTAATTTCACAAATAGTTGTATAGAAAGTAGAATGAAAAGGAAAAACAAAAATTACATAATCTTCCAAAATGCCTTTCAAAATAAGGATTGGAGCTTTATCCGAAACGCTTGGGCCAAATATTCTTTACCCTTGGATTTATATTTCTTAACACACCTTCTGGATAAGCCTTCTCCTTGTGTTGCGCCATTTTTCTGAACCTTTTTTTTTTAATCAAACTAAACATTATTTATTGATTTTCTCAAACCAGCTTCACAGAATCTCAGACCAACAACCTAAGTCCGTGCTCTGTCCCATAAACCTAAGAAACCAGCGAGAATGATTGTGTTCCTTTTTCCTTGGCAATAAACAAGATCATTTTTTTGATTGTGTTGTGAAGAGGAGAGCTTGGAGTGCAAAAGGGTATGTCTGTAATAGGGGCGTGTTCACAGTTTGTGTACGGAGAGGTTTTTCAGAGAGATGAACAGTGGGCACAGTGCTTGGGGAGTGGGAGAGGGTATCTGTTTTGTCACAGGAGTGGTGGTGGGTGTGAGAGCATATGGGTTGGAAGCAGAAAGAGAGAAAGAAAGATGAAAAGGAGAAATTTTCGTGTGGAAGCGATGTGGCCAGATTTGTCAAGACCAAGTGAGGTTGAGATGGAAGAAATCAATGATTCCGACCACCTTGATCAAATTCTTCTTCTTGCCCACGACAAGTCACAACCTATCCTCATTGATTGGTTCTTACTCTCTCTCTTTTTTCTATAGTTACTAACTTTCTCATCATTTTCTCCTCAAGATTTTGTTTCATGGAATTCTACAATTCATATTTGAAGAAATTGCGGAAGAATATCTCTTCTATAATACAACTATTTATAATAATAAAACCAGATTTCTTAAAATTGTATGAGGAATAAGGTAGATAAGTTTAAATGACTGAGTTAAACTAAGTATTCATTGATAACCACTAAAATCAAATATCTACTTTTAATAACTACTCAAAAGAGGGAATTTTTAATCTTTTAAAGTATAACAAGATATACAATGATTTTGAGGATAGATATGTTGAGTTGATTACTTGTGTTTATTTTTGTAATGTAGGATGGCTACTTGGTGTAGGAAATGCATCTATTTGAAGCCCAAGTTGGAAAAATTAGCAGCTGAATTTCACAACAAGTAAACTGCTCATTGTGTTTTCTGCAGATATATATGCTCATGATATTTTCCTTCAAAGCAAAACTATATTAATCTGATATCAATTCTGCATAGCTACATGTAACATTTGAAGTGAACACTAGGATCAGCTAAATAGAAGTTTATATAAAAATCATGAATTCTAGCTTAATTGTTCGAACATTGTATACGTAAAAAATATGACATTTGAATGGACTGTCTATAATCCATTGTCTTTGTTAATCCAAAGCAAATTTATGTTGCTACTCAT
>Ga0099825_1009339_pt1 | contig 11238 bp, 11 predicted proteins | sample SiratroredBW_FD_76838 | JGI IMG/M metagenome (GOLD analysis project Ga0099825, IMG submission 76838) | Root nodule microbial communities of legume samples collected from California, USA - Siratro red BW | ecosystem: Host-associated > Plants > Roots > Nodule | place: USA: California | collected...
AAAAAAAAAAAAAACACAAAAAAAAAAATATATATATATATATATATATATATATATATATATATATATATATATATATATATATATTCTTGATTGGATGATAATATTAATTGAACTGATCTTGATCATGTTATTATTAACTCAAAATTGACAAGGATGTCATTAATTCAATCTTAATAGCCTCAAACACTATAGTTCTTAAAAAAAAATAATGGTTTTTAATATTTTCATCAGCTAAGTTATCAACTACTGCTAGAAATACAAACTTCAAACATAACAATAATGAAAACTAGACATCATAATAAGGTAAATGATATACCTTCTACATATTAAATGAACACACATACATGAGCATACATCAACTGAAAAATGAACATACATGAACTGAAAAATTGGAAGTCTTGTCAAATATCTTTTTACAATCTTTTCAAAAACAAAATCAATCCTTCAAACACACACAAATGTGCAACTTGTAAAAGAATAAGAAATGGTATAGACATGGTTTCTAATACTACTTCCACAACTTTCAAAGGAGTTCCTCCCTATGTTTTATTAAAATGATTACTATCAACTTGAATAAAAAATTATTATAAAATATTTTAACATGATCGCACTAAGTTATATAATGGAGGTGTAGGAAGAAGCTCTCCACCCACATTCGGAAGACATAACCCACCCAACCCAACTGAAGGGACCAATTCTGAAGAAATAATCCATATCAATACTACACTCAATTTGCTTCAGCTTGGGCCTTTTGAACCCGAAACCCACCACCGAGAAGTCTTCAGGTCCTGTCATGCCGGAGCGAACACTCCAAAAACAACACAACATAATATAAGCTCCTTACAATGACGTCACCGCCATCTCCAAAAACCAACACAACATCCCTTACCTTACCCTACCCCACTCCCTCACAACCTTCAACTCCTTTCTTTTTCTTCTCTTTCTTCTTTCCAACCATCTCCCATTTCTTTTTTACTATCATACAATTATTGTTTTACCCCACTCCCTTCTCTTCCCTTCCCTTTCTCTTTTTTCCTTTTTCCCTTTTTTTTTTCTTTCTCTTCTTACTCCCTCCCTCTCTCTCCGTGCACAACTACCATGGGCAATGTGAATGGGAGAGACGATGTCAACGGTACTCCCTCTGAGACCGAAGGAGAAGAAGAAGACGACGAAGCTGCTGCTGCTGCTACTCACGGTGTCGCTGATTGCATGTCTGCCAACCCTGGCTATCGTGCGCCTTCTGATATGATGGGTCATTCTCCCCCTGCTAGCCCTAGAGCCACCCAATCTCCCTTCATGTTCACCCCACAAGTAACTCCTCTTCTTTTCCCTTTATTTACAGTTTCTCGCTAAATGGGTTCTCTTTTTATCTTTTGTTTTCCTCCAGATTGTTAAAAAAAAAAGTTTTTTTCTTTTTTCTTTGTTCTCCCCTTAGCCTCCCCTTCCACGGCTTAATCAGTTGCCAAAGTCTAACGTTTTTATTTAATGTTGCTACATGTTTGTGGGTGCGTGTCTTAGAAGCCATGATGTCAGAGTGCACTGTCTTGGAGAGTGAATCATGTAACTTTTTTTTTAGCTTTTTGAGATTGTAAAAGAACTCCTGGTTTGGACTAGTTGTTTGATGCAAGTTCGTGCGGTGGATTATTGAGTTCCGAAGCTCCTTCTTCTCTTTTTTCTTATTTTTTGTTCATTCACTACTTTGGAGTTCCATTCTTTTCGCCCTTTTTGGTTATTGGATCAATCAGCATGTGTGGGAACCTAATTCAGTGCTGCTGTGACTGAGAAGCAATTTGGTTAATGTCGTGGGATCACTTTAAAGGACTATTCGCATCTTCTGAAATTTTTGTCCAGTTCAGGAATCAAGTACCCTACCCCTTATTCTCTGTCCTAGTTTGATCGTGAACACTTGAGGCTACTTGATGTTTTTTTGTCAATCATATAAGATGTGTTATTTCGTCTCTATGCAGCAGCTTCGTTCTGAATTTGCGTTGCTTTGAATTTTCGTGCTTGGCTGTTGTCTGTGTTTAGGTATTGTTTTGGGGGTTCTCTGTATTTGGCAGTTGTTAACCTCTCCCCTTTCTCTGTTTTTAGGTTCCTGTGGTTCCACTACAAAGACCTGATGAGATGCATGTTCCAAGCCCTTCCTGGATGCAGACTACGTCGGGGTATGAGGACATGTACAGTGAACTAGGAATTCCAACGATGATTACTTGGAGTTATGATGGGAAAGAAGTGGCTGTGGAGGGATCATGGGATAATTGGAAAACAAGGTTTGGAATGTCTGGGATGTGTTTGGTAGCATTTTTGTTTTTTGTTTTTTGTTGTCATTTTCTGTTGATATGTTTGTTCTCTCGTCACCTTGTTTTGTTTTCATTGTTTCATTTACAAACTCTTGAAGAGAAAACATGGTGGCAATTTTGAATTTAGTGAAGACATATCAACTGAAGATGAAAACATAAAACTGATGAAATGATTAGCTGTTGCTTAGATGCTAATATTTTTGGTTCATCAGAATGTCCTTACAGAGATCAGGGAAGGATTTCACAATAATGAAAGTGTTGCCATCTGGTGTATACCAATTTAGATTTATTGTGGATGGCCAGTGGAGGTATGCACCTGACTTGCCTTGGGCTCAAGATGATGCGGGTAATGCTTACAACATTTTGGACTTGCAGGTACTTTTTTGTTGATAGACTTGTGATCAAAATTGACATGTGATGGTGATTTTGTGCAAACTTATCTAATTGTTTAGTCAAGGACCTTATTTTGTGCAAATTGGGATATATTTCCCTTCTCTCTCTCATGTTATCAAATTCTATTTTTCTTTTGAACTTTAAAATTCGTTTTTAGTATCTTTGGTCGCATCTATTTTGTCTTTAGAATGTCTTTCCCTGTCTCATTTATTTCATGTTCTTAGGTTAGATTATCTTCTCTTCTTGGAAGAACTTTGTTTTCAATGTATATGATCCTGAACTCATTTCTATGTCCATTCGTGGCTACGGAACTCTGCAAGTCTCCTTTGTTTTTTAGATAACCATCCTTAATATCCATGGAATGAATTTTTATAGCGGTTTTTCATATCAGTTTATCCATTTCTTGTAGAGTCATTTTATTGTCTTGTAACTTCATACATGCAAATTTTTTCTTCATGTCACTCTAGTAAAACTTTTTTGGTAGAACTTGCAATTCCTAACCAGGGGATGGGAGGATGATGATAAAATTGGTTTCATGCATATCTTATAGTACTAAAAGCAATATCTGCACTATGTTTTACTGTCAGAAGGTGCCGACATCTATATTGTGAGACTAACAATTTTGTATATTGCATAAAGGATTATGTTCCTGAGGACATCGGAAGCATTTCTAGTTTTGAACCTCCTAAATCACCAGACTCTAGTTATAACAACTTACAACTTAGTTCCGAAGATTATGCAAAGGAGCCACCATTGGTTCCTCCATATTTGCAAATGACACTTCTTAATATTCCGTCAACAAATATGGAAATCCAACCTCTTACAGCCAGACCTCAGCATGTAGTGCTCAATCATCTTTACATGCAGAAAGGAAAGGGTAGTCCTTCAGTGGTCGCACTTGGTACCACTCATCGGTTTCTAGCCAAATATGTGACTGTGGTGCTGTACAAGTCTTTGCAGAGGTAAACATAAATTACATGGACTGTGTAGCCTGTTAAATCCTTTTAGCTAATATAGCTTCCACCAGTACGGCTATAAGTGAGTAATTCTAAGCTCCATAAGGATCATTACATGAAAGTGAACATTGTGGTACATATAATGCCAATTGCTTGATGGCTATTCATCATGCAATTCAGTTTTCATCCTTACATCATTTGATGGCTATTCTGTAGGGAACTTTTTTCTGCTACATTTCTTTTTGGTACATATTATCTAGGAATTTTGATTAATTCACACTAAAATAAAAGGGGAAAGAGAAAAGGTATTTTCATGCTATTTGTTGGGTTAATCTCGTTTACTGTTCATATCCACCCACCTCTCTTTCTCTCATTCACAAATGTATGCATCATGTTTAATTTTTATGATAAAGTTTCATATCTATAATAAATTACTGAAAGGCATATATGGCAAGGCATACACCTGAAATATCTATATCCCATTTTAAAATTAACCATTATTTTTCAGAAATCTTGATGTTATGGGTTTTTAGAACAGGCTTTTGTCGTGCTTCAATTTCATGAATTATAAAAAAGTATGTTGCTACTGGAGTTTTCAAAAAATTCAATGGAGTCTGTGGTAACTTTAGAGATATTTTCAAAATGATCAGCAGATTAAAATATGATTAGAGACATTGATTATGGGTAGAAGTTATTTGAAACTCTCATCATAAATAAAGTTCACTTTAAAAAACGTGACTTGTAACTGAAAACAAATTTGAATACACTTGTTTTCTCCTTAAATTTAAAAAAGAGATTATTACTATGTTTTTAAAATTTTCAAAGTCTGTAAACTCAATCACATAATGGCAGCATTGTCATTTTCTTGGAGCAGCAGTTCTCTGCTGTAGCCGCTGTTTGATCTAATGGCGTTATGCAAGTTGAGTTCTATCCCCATTAAAACTATGGATTATTTTACACAATGATAACATCTACAAGTCTCTGACTCACCAAAAAAACAAAAACAGAAAACCTTGCAAGTCTATGTCATGGGGTTTCTGTTTTTTACTTTGCTTTTGCCAACTCAAAAAAGCAGCTAACCCCACCTTTACAAGAATAAAGTGCCCCTGATTCGCCTTTTTTAATTCCCTGCATCTATTTTGATATCACCTTAGCTATCTTAAACGTCCCATTACTCCACAGAGATTCGTAGATTGCATTGCATGCATCATATTCCTTTTGGAATTAGGTTCCCTGGCACTACTTTGCATCATCCTCTTTCTGCAGAACTCATGACATTGCAACTAACACATCCTTTTTGGTTTATATTCAAATGAATAACACTGTACCTTGATGTTACTTTATAAAGAAAACACTTGATAAAAAGCATGTGTAATAAATAATATTTTGAAAACATCAAAAGAAATTATAATTATTTTATTCAGCATGTAAGAAGATTAGTAACAAATGTTGTAGGAGGATCTATAATACGCCAAAATCACAAGCGCTGCCACTCACAAGGCGTCATAATTAGAAGTTATATTTTGTTCCATTACTAGTTAACTGACTACATTTCTCTGACGAGGCTTCTCACAACTGCTTAAAAGGGAAAAACCATATAATACCGTCCCTACTTTTTTTTAATCTTTTGGTCAATTTTTGGACCCTACCCAACTCAGCAGCTGTCCTTAGAAAGGACAACCCTCAACCTTATAGTTCCTTGAGCAGTAGGGCAAGAAGTCGAGGTCCAAATCAATGATTCATTTTTATTTGAAACTAAGCTTAGTCACTTTTGATGAAATCTTTTCTTTTAATCATGTTGTTTTTATTTACAAGACTCCTTATAATATCTTGATTAAAGAATCTGAGTTAAATCTTCCTTGAATCGATATAATGTTAGTCTATGAGCTATCTGGGTTTTGTTTCAACCAATAAATTTTATATTTTATAAAAAAACTGAGAAGCTTGTGAATTCTGTTAATTGGGAGAAATACTTCCGTAAAGTTCCGCTTGAAGTGGCTTGGCATTTTGTAACTAGTTTTATCATAACATGAGTTGAAATTATTAATGAATGTCATCATTATAGGTACACATATAATTGAAAATGTAGGCCAAAATTCAGTACACACTGCATAAATTCTGGCCAACCTCTAGCAAGGAAATATGTAGAAAGCTCATAAACACAAAGGCATCTAGCTTTTCATGTATAGAAAATGTCAACTCTGAGGGATGCCGTTGAAATCATATACAAAGCATTAAAATATTCATCACTACTATGCATTTTATTCCACGCTCCAACAACAGGCACAGCACAAGTTGCTTCACTTGATGATCAGCTACTAAAACACCAAGTTAATTAGTACATAATAAGACTGATCTACATTACACTGCATGCATTTGGGTTCTCATCGCTGAAAATCTGAGAATCATAAGGGTAGTCAAAGTAGTCAATGTAGTCAACGTAGGATCTCAATGGCAAGTATTCGTTTCGCTTGATATCAGCTTTGTTATCATCCTCTTCTTCAGCATCATCTCCCTTGCTTTCTTCTCCTTCTTTTTTCTCTTCTTTCTCTTCCTCTTTCTTCTCCTCTTCTTCCTTCTTTTCCTTTTCCTCCTCTTTCACAACAGAAGCTTGCTTTTTGGTTCTCTTGTACACATAATCAACAAGCTTTTCTGGGTCAATCACACCTTTTACTATCACTTGATCATTTCCCAAGCTTGTCTCCACTGACTCTACTCCTGCATTACTCAATACGTGTTAGCATGTCATAGATTGCTCTCAAATGATTGAATTTTTTATTAGAGTCTAAAGTTCATGAGATTAATTAAATTAAAAGCACGAGTTAAACGCCAAAGTTTGTTTTTAATTTATAATTTATAATACCAGTTAAAGTAATACCCTACATAGAGAAAGTTAATATTCATCTCTCAACATCATGTAACAACCCCTTCTACCCTACTTCCCATTAATCAGCATTGAAATGCAAAATTTTATGCAGTTAAGGTATATGTATGGCCTTTTCACACAGAAAAATAGGCATTTATGGCGTTGACAGTGAGATTAATATATAATCCTCGAGATCCAATTTAGATCAACATCACAACTCTTACGGTCAAAAAGCTACATGAAAAGCCTTGAAATCAAGCACACTTTTTGAAAGGAACGGGATTAGTGCCAAGCGTTATGCTTCTTGACCTAGCTTTCAATACAGAGACAGTGACAATTTTTTTATACACTCTCTATTATTGTCTTGTTGAGAGAATTTCGTTTGAGTTTACTGAAAAATCCAGAACACACTTTAATCTTTTTGGTGAGATCCGCATGAAATTTATCCAACACTTAATGTACCAAAAAGTGTGATCGGAATACGCTCTTGATAATTTATATGAAAGTTTTGCATTCGAAATTTATTCGCATGTCGTCTGATTAAAAGATTTGAAGAGAAGGATATAAAAAATTGATTTTGTATTGTAAACTTATATAAAAATGAATGGATTTCATATCTTAAAACTACACATGAAATGAAATTATAAAGAAGTACATGTTCGTCATTATGAAATCGATATAAATTTGAAAATAACGAGTAAGTAAATTCAAAGAAAAAGGAAGAAGGAAAATAAAAAAAGAACTATCTTTAAATATGTAGGTTCCAAGATAGCGAGTGCACGAGGGAAGGAGAGACAGTTCGCACGAGCAATCAATAATTCATTGCAGAAGATAGAGAGAGGTCATAAATATTTTTCTTTTTATATTGAGAGATCATGAAATACCAAGATAAAGATAGAACATGAATCTATGTACCTTTAATCTTGCGGATTCCCTTTTGTATGACTTGAGCACATGCTTCACAATGCATTCGAACTTTGAGGACTACTGTTACCACAGGAGGTGGCTGACAAACAATTGAGACAACAATGAGACATGTTACATTGATTCAACCCTACATAGAAATATTTATTAGTTTTGCCAAAACTAACGTACGAACAATGTCATGCATACTTAATACTCAAACTCAACTACTTGTGAAGATGTTGGATCTATTTAAAATCAGTTTGTAAAATCATATTTATACTCATTTAAATCCTATTATATCCCTAATTGATTTAGATCTTCAACACGTTAGTTGTGCCAAATGAGTTACTGAATAAAAGAAAAGTGCTTCCACTAACTTCTATTTTGTCAATGGCCATGTGGGGTTTCCCACTGTACACTAAAAGCCAAGGGAGCAAAGACTACAATCTTCGTCACAAAACACAGTTTGCAAAGGACCAGTCCCACAGAAGTGGCTTAACCGCTGAGCTCATAATAGAGAGTGACTGTGGTTATTTCAACTTTGAACTTCTTCCACTTCACATGGTTTTGTTTGTACTTACGCGTGTGCCTTAAGAATTGTGAAATGTATGGCATATAGCATATAGTGTTATCAACTTCCCTATATGACAGGGGGGCACGGTAAAAAGTGAAATCAGGATATATAATAAGCCCCTGACGGTGACCCCATATTGCTGCAAACTACATGCATGTCAAGTTGCAAAAGGGGGTGGGGTCAAGCCCTCTTAATTGTCACCACCGTTTCCCTCGTTACACGGGCCTTGTGGAAGAGTGGCATCATTCTGCTGACTTTGTTTCGTTACTTTCATGCTACCGTAGCATCCATCCTCCTTGGAAACAACAGGAACAAGAAACCAAAAGAGAACAAACTATGCAAACTAAAAACCAAAGCATTTCACACTTTCACTTTCTTGTAAGGTGAGCATGTTGGCCATGTTTATCATGCACCATCCCCATTCATCTTAATATATTGGTAAACTTAGTGTAAAGTATTTAACCAAAAGTAAACTGCATAAACTTTTTCTTTACTCAAATTCAATCATGAACTCTAACTCGATGCTTCATCAAGAAATTAAAGGTGGTACATATTTCAGACTGATTTTGGATTACACAACATGAAACCAAACCTGTGTACTTAGAAGATCTCATGAGGTGAATGAATGATTTAGCTACAACATTTTGCCATTCTTAATTAATCTTCATTAGAACAAATTAACAAAACGAGAACTGCTACGTGTAATCTAGAAATTAAGCCAAGGGGGGAAGATTTACCTCCTCTTTTTTCTCCTCTGGCTGCGGTTCTTGGACTTCTTCTTTCTTCTCTTCTGGAGGTTTTGGCAAAGGTGAAATGAGCTCCACTTTCTTACCACTTTTCTTTTGTAGCCTTTCACACACCTTTATGGGGTCTGCTGCCTTTCCTTTCACTACCACTTTGCCTGCCTTGCTATCTGCAGTCACCTCCTCCACTCCTGTCTCACAGAAAAGATTATAACTTAGATTTTGTTAATATTACTTTATTGTTAATCTTTCCACCACCTATACCTTTATATATGTTAAACTATAATGCCATGATGAACTTTTGTCACCATTTGAATGGACATGTGTAAAATTACCTCTAAAAGTTGAGAATAATAATATATACCTGACAAATTAATTAATCATTTATGCTGTTAAATTCAAAACCAATCATAGATAACAGATCCCTCTAACAGGAAAAAAAAAAGATGGAGAAAAGAGATCAAAAGTACAAGCTGACACTAATCCTCAAAAACTTGTAACGTACAAACAGCTCTTTTGAATTTTGATTTTCATGTAATTGCATTCATGGATGTACATTAAATGACTAGCTTAGAGCATAAACTGAAGTACTTAATTAAAATGACCTTCAAATCCTTTCAACGCTTTTGCAACTTTCCTTGCACAAGCTTCGCAGTGCATATCAACCTTGAGTACTATCTCTGGCGGTTCTTCATCTTTTTTCTCTTCTTGCTTCTTTTCCTCTGTGGTCTCTTCTTTCTTTTCTTCTTCCTTGTTCTTAGAACATCAATTAAAAATAGAAAAGACGTGAGTGAAAATGGATCTCCATATGACTAACATGTCATGCATTAGACGACAGAGCAGACATTATAAAAGATCACAAAAGTTAGAGAATATACATGATCCTAGTCCTATAGTCAAGTTAGTTTTCAAAGCAAAAGTTGTTGAAAAAGGGAAAGAGACAGATGGATTAAGAATAAATATGGACAAGAATTTTTGTGTAAGAGAGAACTCTTACTTCACCCATTTGTGTGATAATGGACAGTGATCTCTGCTTCAGAAATGTTGCAGTGGTGTAATATATTGGAGGTAGCAACTGATGCTCTTCTCTTGTTTGGTTTCTCTCTTATTTCTCTTTCCTTGCTTGCACTCTTTGTCTACGGATGTTACAGGTTCAGACAGAAGAAGCAAGCACATTAAATTAACGTGGGGATTCTGAAATCTGAGGTGGATCTTTCAATGTAACACCATATGGCTGACTCAGCATCCACAAAGCTACGTACCCTTCTGAGTTTCATACACTTTGCAATTTCATTCACCAAATAAATAAATACATATACTTTCGATTTTATTCACCAAAAATTATCTATGGATTTTGAAATTTCAAATTGATCCACTAGTAGGTGGACCAACGTAGCTGGTGAAAACTCTTGCATAATTTATTTTAAATAAATGCTATTTCTGAAGGTACTATTAATTGTTAAAAAACTCAAAACTAAAAAAATAGAAGTATTATTAATGTATTTTTTTAAATGTATTTATGAGATGATTTTGATAAAAGAATTTTATCATTTATTTTTAGCTAGAACCGACATTTTCTTTATTTGCAAAATTTGAATCCAAAGCCATAGCTGATCAAACTTCTTTTTCACAAATTTCAAACTTCATTTTCTTCCTTGACCTCGCTACACCGTCCTGGAGACTGTATTTCTGCCTCTAATATTATGGCTATTTAATGAACGTTTATTAAAAAGAAGTTTACCTTAGTCAGACTCTTACAACAATGGTTTACAGCATGAAAAAATTGTGCTACTAAATTTTTTATAATAAACAAAGTAAATACATATATTGGTACAATTTTTCTTCAATTTTATTGAAATGGACATTTAAAAAAAAAATTCAACAAGAGTAAGTCATGCTTGCATGAAACGATTTCTTTATAAAAAAAAATTGTGTTACATTAAGCACAAATTTTACTGAATTTCTGATTCTAAAGTGAAATTGTGTTTAGATGGGATTATGGGAGGAAAATTATTGGAGGGAAGGAGCAGGTGATTATGAACCAGTATTAGTGGAGATGGACGCAAAGTATTAAAGTATTATGAAAATAAGTGGTATTACTTACCAACTTTTTTAAAACATAAATACATCTTAGAAATTAACTTAAAAAAAAAAAAAAATTCTCTGCACGACTTCTCCTTTAACTCAATTGTGTATTTTCTCTGCACGCCTTTGTTTTAAATAAATAAAAATTAAAACAACAATTAACAAAGTTATATTTATCTTACACAATTTTATCACAAACACAGATTGTTTTGGCTTAAGACTTCACTTTGAAATTTGAGATTAAATGAAAATCATGTTTAGATAACTCCCACTTCTTCACAAAGAAAGAAGTCATCCCATTAAAGCACTCATAATTAAAAAAAAAAAAAAAAAATCATTTCAATAAATTTAAAAAAAAAAATATATAAATTAAATAAATATCAACATTTTATTTTATAATTTTATTTAAAAT
>Ga0099825_1009340_pt1 | contig 11235 bp, 7 predicted proteins | sample SiratroredBW_FD_76838 | JGI IMG/M metagenome (GOLD analysis project Ga0099825, IMG submission 76838) | Root nodule microbial communities of legume samples collected from California, USA - Siratro red BW | ecosystem: Host-associated > Plants > Roots > Nodule | place: USA: California | collected...
ATGTCTGTCACTCCTGCTCTGGTTATCTTCATAGAATACCTAGAATTCTAAGGAACATGTTCTGGAGAATGTCGGTCAGGTGGTACCCCTCTTTTTCTTCTTGGCAGAAGTGTGAAAGGCTCTGGTTCTGGTACTAACATGTTATTGTTAGTGACTTCATTCATAACAGGAGACAACTCAGTAGAGTGAAGATCACTTACCTCTTGTTGGACATTCTTAGAAGGATCCTTATTGGTTGTGTTGGTCCCTCCTACGTTGATAGAGACATGCTCGTTGACTCCATCTACTTGTTTTTTTGGAACAGTTTCTTGGCAACTAAGGCTACCTAACCAACTTGGTGGTTCAATAGTTTTCTCTCCCTGAACGTTAAGTTGGCTACTAAAGAAATCACTAAAGAAATATAACTTTTTGTGACAAAAAATTAGTGATAGATATAATTTTTATCACTATTGATATATTAGTTGTGACATTATTTTTATTTGTCACAAATACTATTTACAATAGTGACAAATTTTAAAAATTGTCACAAATATTATTTAAAATAGTGACAAAATTTAAAAATGTCACAATATTCATATTTAAAAATTACACATTAATAAGTATAAATTAATAATGATAATGTAACATAAAATATCATATAATAATATTTTTAATTTATATTTATTTTTTTTAATAAAAAATATTAAATTTGTTCTACTTAGAGTTGAACTCATAACCTTTGGATAAAAAAAGTAACTACCTGATTCCATTATACCATTTTACAATTACAATATTTATTTTGATATTTTATTCATCTATTTAGACTTTTATATTTTTTTATTATAGTATTAATAATATTCACTTCAAATTTAAATTTATTATTTAAATTTAACATATAAAATTTAAATTATCTAAACTATCTTGTTTATATATATAAATATAAAAGTAAATAATAGTTATATATATGAAAAAAAATATAGATATGATTCATTTAAATATAGATCATTGAAAGAAATAAACATAACTAATAACAAAGTTTGTGACAATGTCTTAATTTTCTTGACATACCTCATTTGTATCTTCCTTTGACATATTATTTTCACTATTTACATATTATTTGTGACAATATTTTTATTTGTCACTAATATTATTTACAATAGTGACAAATTTAAAAAAATGTCACAATTATTATTTACAATAGTGACAAAATTAAAAAAAATGTCACAATATTTATACTAAAAATTACACATTATAAATAATTACTAAAAAATATATATAATAAAATTAGTTTTCTTATAATAAGAACATAATTAATATAAAATTTATTAAATATTTAGATGAATATTTATTTATTTGTTATTAATTACAAATTAGTAATTATTAATTACCGTGTTGAAATTGTTTCAACAATATAAATTTATATAGTTAATAGTGAATTTATAAATTATCACATGATAAAATTATTTTTCTTTTAATAAAAATACAATTGATAAAAATTTATTTAATGCGTATAAATTAATAATGATTATATAACATAAAATATAATATAATAATGTTTTTAATTATTATATTACTAACAAATTTTAAAATAATATTAAATTTATTCTACTTTAGAGTTGAACCCATAATCTTGTTAAAAAATTAACTATGATTCCACTGTGCCATTTTACAATTATAATATCTTTTTCAATTTTTTAGTGATGTACTTATACCTTTATACTTTTAATTATGATATTAATAAATACTATATTCACTCTAAATAAATTTGTTTTTAGAGTTGAACCCATAACCTTTTGTTAAAAAATTAATTATGATTTCACTATGCCATGTTACAACTATAACATCTGTTTTCATTTTTTATCCATATTCTTATACCTTTATACTTTTTATTATGATATTAATAAATAATATATTCACTTTAAATTTAAATTTATTATTTGAATTTAACATATAAAATTTAAATGATGTAAACTATTCTCTTTGTATATAAATATAAAAGTAAATAATAGTTATATATATATGAATAGAAATAAAAAATAAATATGATTCATTTAAATATAGACTATAGAAAAAAAACATAAGTAACTAATAACAAAGTTTGTTTTGCAAAATGATATAAAACAATAATCAATTCTCATCACTATCATCTTCATCAATAATATTCTTTTCTTCCCACTTCATTCGTTCATCGTCCTCATCAATTGGATTTCCATTAGTTGTAGTTTGGACTAAGTCACTTATGTCCAATGAAAATCCATGTTTATATCCATATTCATTATATGACGCATTAAATATAAATGAAATTAAGTCAATGTCTTCGTTTTCTTGACACACCTCATCTGTATCTTTTTTCTTTTTCAATATCCATCAATTTCTTTTTCAATATCCATCAATGTTCCTACTATGTTGTCATAAACATTTTTTTCAATATGCATCACATCTAAATTGTGACTCATTTGTATCTTCTTTTTTTAAAGATCCATCAATGTTCCTACTATGTTGTCACAAACATTCTTTTCAATATGTATCATATCTAAGTTATCATATCTAAGTTGTGATGTAATTTTAGACATCTCCAATAAGACAACTCAAAAAGAATACTCTTTTTCTTTCAATTTTTAGGTAATTGAATTTTTCCTTGCTTCCTTTTCTTGACAAACTTACCAAAAGTAACATGTATATTTTATTACTAATAAAAATATGAATATATATATATATATACTAATAAAATAATATAAAAAATAACAAGTTAATGTATAAAGAAAGATAATAAAATAATTACAATTAACTAAAAAATATAAAATATTATTTATTTTATATATAATTAGTTAATACACTCTAATTAGATATTAATCTAATTTATATATTTGAGATATGTCATTTCATAAACTTATGTTATAATAATAATTTTAAATATAAAAAATTAGTTAATATAAAATATAACGAAAGGAAAAAGTTGTTTTTATCTTTTTACTTGAATTAGTTTAAGTATACCAATTCCAACTTCCAAGTACGTGTCTAAAGATTCTTTCTACAAAGAAACAAAATCTAGGCTCTTCTTATTCCTAAAAAGCCCTAACCTTAGTTACCAAAACTTTATTTCCTAAAACAAATCAGCGAGAAATAAATGTTGTGCGATTAACTAGGATTATTTTTAAGTTTTTGTCACGCTCTATTATTAATATTTAAATATAAAAATAAATTTAAATAAATAAGATAAAAATAATAATGTATATATATTTAAACATTTAATTCAATATTTTAATTCTATTTTTAATTAAAATAAAATTTTTAATATTTAAATTTTAAAAAATAAATAAATATATAATAAAAAAGTAATAGTTTCAATAATATTTTAAAAAAACATATAATAAGAGTAACCAGGTCAAATTGTTGATATTGTTGAACTATATCATCTCTAGATAATTGTCTAGGAGCTGGACAATTTTTTTTAATACCATAGAAAGCTTTTGCATCATTTGTCTAAGAATGATCAAGTAGCAAAAACATTCCCATATAATAATTTCTTTTCCAATTTGGTAAACTTAAGGACCAGGTATCCTTGTTACAACAAAATGCATGAATAAGATATATTTATATATAAATGCATAAATATAAAGAACAACCAAATATAAATAGCTTTGAACACTTATATTAGAAATATTAATTTGCCAATAAAAATCAATTTAAATAAAACTAATGAATGTTTTTACCGACAAAAAGCGTGAATCATCTGAGGTAGAAACGAACTTCAATATTTGAAAAATGACCACTGAGTTGTTAAGAAATATCAAATAGAGATCCGATAGAAGATTTTCAAATAGAGAGATTTTTTAGTAAGTATATGAATACCTAACAAGGATTATCTTTATATATATCTTAATAGTAGATAACATATTCGAAATAAAATTAAAGAAAGATGTTACTTTATTATTAAAAGATATATAAAAAATATAAATCTTATTTAACAACCTTCATCGTAATAACATAAATATTCGCCTATAATTTAAGAAATGCATATCTTGATGAATTTCGAATGATATTAATATATTGTAATAATTTCATTGAATAATCTTTATCTATTATATAAAATTATGTATTTGTTTATTTAAAAAATAATATAACTATACTTCAAATTTTAATTTATTAAATTAAATTAATAAATATAACTATATATTAATATATTAATTAATATAATTTTTTCAATTTACTTGGTGTCGTGGATTTTCACAAAACTTTGAGCGCTCTTAATTTCTGAGATTCTTTTGCCGCTTTCAAATTTTTAGCTCCCCAGTCTAACGGTACTTCCAAAAAAACTTTTGGCGCTTTCAAATTTTCAGCTTCCCAATATTTAATACTTCCACAAACTTTTTGGCACTTTCAGTTATTTACACTCTGTGTGCCTCCCAATCCCAGTCCAACGAAATCTTAAAAAAAAAAAAAACCGTTTCGAAATTTGAAATCCAACACTTGATTTTGAAGCGGCAGTGACATCCGAACCTGCCGTCCTATTCTTCCCAAATCTCATACTCAATCTCTTATCAAACCCTAAACGACGCAAGTCCTCTTTCTAATTTTCCATCAACGCAAGTCCTTTTTGTAATTTTAAAATCCTTTATTTTGCTCTGTTTTTGGTACAGATAGGTCATTAAACGTTGCAAGATCCGAAAAAGTTCCTTTCAGCACATGTGCAGGGATCGTGATGGTAAATGCATTGCTGGTGGTATAGGAGATGGTTCGATCCAGGTATCTTTCTATTGCTGTTGTTCAGATATTACCAAGCAATAAAGTCAATAGATACTGATTGTAAGTATAGACTGAAACAGTGGTAGCATTTAGCTTTCTCCTTATGTTTATTGAAACTGTCATTAACTGTAGCAAATTCAAAATATTAAGCTTGGTTGGGGGACTAGGCCAGATCTATACATTCATATTAAGAATATAGCAGATTTGTATATGTCAGGTTAAGTTCATTTTAGTACTAAATAATACTGTTTGTGTAGAGAATATTTTTTCTTAAAGCTTTAATTTCTAACTAAGCTAAACAGATACTGTTGTTGAGCTAAAAACTTTGTTGTTGTCGTGTTGATAATTGTAAACAGTATATATGCATACATTATGGATACTGTAACTTCTTTTTGCTCAATTTTAAACCGTATATATGAATATTCTTTCCTGTTGACAAAACTTTAGGATTTCTTATGGGGTCACCACCTCGCCTGGCTGCACATATTTACCTTCCAAGGTTGGCTTTAAACTTCCACTTCATTATCAGCCACAACATAAAATAATAGTTTTGTTCTGCTGCTTCATCTAATTCAGCAACCATCTTCACTATTATGTTTACAAAGTTAATATGAGTAATGAATAAATAAATAGAAAATGTTCTTTTTGTTAAGATTGCACTGTTTAGGTATGCTGATAATTAAATTCGCAATTTGTGTCCCAATATGTTTTTGTTATTTAATTTTGTATTTTGATATGTTATTTAAAAGGGATAGATCAAAGACAGGTGTTATAAAAGGGATAAATTAAAAGGGATAGATCAAAGACAGGTGTTATAAAAGGGATAAATCAAAGACCGGTGCTATACATATTTGTTGATCATTAGAAATTATCTGATTTGTTATAATAAAATCTTATGTCATGACATGTGACAAATAATATCTACAAAATAGATGAAAACAGTGGCGATATAAAGTTGTTGGGTATTGAGATTTGTTTAGATTATTATTATAAAAGATTAAAAAATTTTACACTTCTATATTTTACTTGTAAATTTGGTTGCAAGATTGCTTCTTAGCAAAGAGACGTTGCTTTCTTTCTTTAGTCATTTTTCTCTTTACTTAAATGAGGAGCTTAAGAACCTTGTTTATATAAGTTTTCATTGTATCACTTAGTAGAGAAAAAAATTTGAATATGTAATACATCAGGTTTGCTCCTCTCATTTTCCTTCCTATTATTATTATTATTATTATTATTATTATTATTATATATATATATATATATATATATATATATATTACTGTTGGTTTCTATTTTCTAATTCACTGTTTAGTTTGCACAATCTGTAAGTTACAATCAGATTAGAATATATGTCCACCTAGTTTGATTTTATTTTTCAGGCCATCATATATATATATATATATATATATATATATATATTGTCATGCAAATTCCAACAAAAAATGTATAATATGTCAAAGAATAGGTATGTTTATATTATAATATTCCTGGTTCATAGGGAAGCAAGCAAGCAAGGTGAGCTATATTTTTCTGTAGATAAAGCAGTATAGGGTGAATATATACATTTATGTTGTGAATGTCTTTTTCCTATGTAGTCAATGGTATCATTAATTGTTCTGTAAAATGCTTTGTGATCACTTCTTAATGAGAAATATCACCATTGAGGTGGGGATGGATGTGTTCTTTTAACATTGATATTCATTTTTATTTAACTATTTGTAACAAACTTTGATTATTTATTTATTATCTTTTTGTCTCAAATGTAGGTGAAAATAAAGTAAGATTAGAGGTTTTGGGATTATATCTTCGGCTTATTCTTTGAAAGCTTCGATTCAAAATACCAAAAACAAGAAGGAAAAGAAAAGAGATGAAGAGCATGGCAAAATATGTCATTTCATAGACTTTGGAAGTGTTTGAATATTAGAAAATGAGAATATGGCCTTAGCTAAGGTCTTCGTTGGATAAATTTTTATGTAATCACTAATAGGAGAAGAAGAAAAAAGAAGATAATTTTTTTCGTAAGTAAAAATATCAGCTTTGTGCAGATTAATTTTATGTAAGTTTTCTCATTTAATTTTTCTATTAACTGAAGTGCATAAATTGTTTTTAACGTACGAAAAAAGTTTGATTGTTTTGGATGGCAGGTAAAAGGTATTGTGCATATTGAGAGGACCCTCTAACTGGATTCACTTTGTTGCCAATTGTCACTTACTTGATTTTGACACCGGGCCAGTGGTTCAAGACGTAACACTCTCATGATAGGGGATTTTGCTTTGGCACATTGTATTATTTATGTTTCAAGTTATTGTATATTTTATTTGTTACATTTTTAGATGTAATGAATATTTTATATTTATTTATTTTAATTAATATATATTTTAAATATGATTTGTCTATTGATATGATATTTATTACAATCTATTATAACTTTTAATAATAATAATGATAAAGTATTTATAATTAGAAACAATTCATAGTTAATTATAATATAAATTTTGATAATAAAATACTATCAATTATAATAAAATAATAATAATAATAATAGCCAATTTATATTTTTGATATTTTATTATTGTCACAATTATGTTTTATATTTGTAACATTATATTATTGTCACTATTACTTAAAATTAGTAGTGACAATTTTATTTGTTACAATAAAGCTTGTTTTTAGTGACATTTCAAATTATTGTCACAAATGAAACAGTGACAAGAGTACTAGTGACAATTTTATTATTGTCACCAAATATTAATAGTGACATGTTTTTGGTTTATAGTGATGAATATTTATGTCATAAAAGGTTATATTTCTTGTAGTGAATATTGTGATTCTAAAAAATCATAATTTATAGTCACATATACACGGTGAGTGATTAGGTTGTAACATTGATACCCGTTTTGATGTGTAACATATCTAACGAAGACACATTTCTCAGCACATGGATCAAATTTGGTTCTATTAGCTTTGGAAATATGAACGAACACAGAGCATCCAAAAACTCGTGGTGGTAACATTTAGACATGAGGGATATTAGTCTGAGTAGCTAGAATATGTATGGGTGTTTTGTAGTTAAGGATTTGGGAGGGTAGCCTGTTGAAAAGATAGGTCGAGGTAGTGACAGCTTCAGGCCAAAAACGTGTTGGAATCTGTGCATAAAAAATCATGGCCCGAGTTATCTCTAGTAGCTTACGATTTTTCCGTTCTGCTACACCATTCTATTGGGGTGTGTTTGGACAGGAAATTTGATGAATTAAGCCATTTTCTCTTATAAACTCTTGCATTGATTTGTTAACAAATTCTCCACCATTATCTGATCTAAGTACTTGAATTTTCTTGTCAAACTGAGTGTGAATCATTTAATAGAATGCATAGAACTTATCGGGTATTTCAGATTTGTGTTTTAGAAAATATACCCACGTCATGGGAGAGAAATCGTCCACATAATATTGAAATTGATTATTATGGGAATTAGGAGTTGGGCCCCACATATCAGAGTTTACTAATGAAAAAGCAAAATTAACCATATTATTGTTAGGAGGAAAATCAATTCTATGATTCCTTGCCCGTATGCAAGTTTCACATTTGATGGGCTTAATGTTACTAGTAAATAAACTAGGAAATAAAATCTTAAGGTACTCAAATGAAGGATGTCCCAAACGTCTATCCCATAACCAGAGTTGCCTTGTAATCGTTTCGTGAGCAAGCACAGCATGTCCCTTTTGAGCAACCTCATCAACATAGTAAAGACCTCCACGTTCAGTACCACACCCAATGATCTCCTTCGTAAGAATGTCCTGTAAAATGCAAAAAACAGGAAACATGAGAACCACACAATTTAGCTCATTTGTAACTTGGCTTACAGAAAGTAATTTTGATGATAGTGCAGGAATATAGAGACAATTTTTTAATTTTAATCCTTTTGAAAAAACAATTGGGCCCCCTCCTTGGACCGCAACTAATTCTCCATTGGTTGTTTCAATATGGATTTTAACAGGTGTGGAGAGACGGTTAAAATCATGAGGGTCATGAGTCATGGTGTCAGTTGCCCCACAATAAAAAATCCACTGATCAGATTTTCCTAGGCTGGTATCCTCCTCTCTTTTTTTACCTCCATGAGTGATTGTGGATCTTCCATGAACGACTTGCAATTTTGCTTCTTCCTCTCTTCCAGTGTCACCACCGCTGCTACTGGTGGTCTGCGGGGATGCCCACGGCGGTGGCAACCCTTTGATTTTTTGGTTTAGAATCTTCTCATCATTCAGGATAACCCATGATTTTGAAGCACATCTCCTTGGTGTGTTTCTCCATTTCGCAATGAGTACAATGGAGATGACTTTTGTCTTTTTTGTCTCACTGTGATGGACGCTGTCCGGCGATTTCTGAGCGATTCCATCCTTGATCCTATCTCAATGGTCTGTTTCTTGCGGTTCAGCCGATTTCGTCCTCCCCTAATGATGTGTTCCCTTCGCTACTGGTGGTAGGCTTTAGAATTTGGAGTCGGGCCGCCTCCTTTCGAACAATAGCATAGGCAGACTCTACTGCAGGAGTCTTCTCTTGCATTAAAAGATCTCTTCTGATGACTTCAAATTTTTCATCTATCCCTGTTAGGAACTAATATAGTCTTTGTTCTTGTTTAATTTTGTTGAAAGTTGCAATATCATCTGAGAATTTCATAGGGTTCGGTTGCTTTCTATCAATCGGCATCCATATAGCTTGTAATTCGTTCCATAAATCATCTAGGGTATCCTGTCCCTATTTCTGTGTGTTTGCTTTTCAGTGTAAATCATAATTTGCACCGGGTCTATGTCGCTTCCATAGGTAGTAGCCAATCCTTCCCATAAAGCCTTGGCGGTTGGGAACTTGGAAACATTGTTTATCAAACTAGTCTCAATATTCTGAATTATCCAGGTGAAGACAATTTGGTCTGTCTGTTCCCATTTTTCATATGTTGGTTCTATCTCATCTGGTGCTAGAGGTATACCTGTCAGATGACTCTTCTTTCCTCTGTCATCGATAGCTTTCTTCATGAGTGTTGCCCACAATGGATAATTGTCTCTATTTAATTTGAAATCAATTGACAAATTGTCAAGATTGGCTTGTGTTTGTTGAATCCCTAGGCCATTATAAAGCATATTTGCAATTTGCAAAGTTAGTTGATCAATAATGGTTGAGGAATTATTCTAGTTTTGATTCATGTTGTTTCCAATTTCATCATCTGAAAATGACATTTTTGATTTTTTTGGTATTTTTCGGCTGTGAGGGGTAATGGAACAATGATGTTGGTTTGTGAGTTCCCAAGATCTAATACCGCTCTGATACCATTTTACAATAGTATTGAGGGTTAGGAAAGGTTAGACAAGAATATGATAACTAAGAACAAAAATGAACAATATGATAATATGGAAAAATGTTTTTCTTGAATGTTTTTTTTTTGTTTACAATAGCTCACTTAATATAGAATTCTAAGAAATTAAATATAGAAATTATTATAAATTAATACATTTGATATTCTCTAATATTCTACTGATATTCTTTTATACTCCCTTGATTATCTTTTTGATATTCTTATTAATATTTCCTTGATTATCTCTGATATTCTACTGATTTGTTTCTCTAATTATAAGATTCTAACAAGATAATCTCTCCTCCAATCTACTTCTACATGTAGATTTGTACAAGACGCTCGAGTTATTAAGTTATTTATTTTTTCTTCATTCTCTCTTTTGGTGGCTTTTTTTTTCTTTTCTCATTAGAAGTACTTAAGAGTTTTGGTCGTTTTGTCTTCCCATTAAAATCCTAATGCAAAAATGATGCATACTTTATCCTAGATAATGAAAGAAAATAATTTTATTCAGCTTGGACCTAATAAATTGGTGGCCCACTTGACACATTCTTGATTGTACCCATACAATTATCAAAACTTGCACTCATGTAAGTTTGATTAACCCAAAAGATTGTGTAAAATAACCTCTGGTCATGCCTTCTAGTATTATACGTTTCTAGTATATGTGTATTCTTTTACAAGAAAACCCAATAATACTTAACATAGACCCAATCTATTCTAGGTTGAGCTCTAAATCTAGGCTAAGTATTCCTCATAACTCCCATATTTAACTCCCTACTGTTACATCAAAAGCGTATTTCTTAAGCAAACTTAACAATTTTTTGCTATTAGAATTGATCATACAACATGAAAACTCACCTCCAAATTTATCTAGTATTCACACTTGGAATAAGCTTTTAATCTGATAAATCTTCATGGTTAAAAGAACTATTTGTTCCTAATCAATTTTACAATGGTAATTTATAATCATATCAGCCACAATTTTTGTACGCCTACTTCATTATTTTACTTCTAGTTTTGCCTTAGATTATTCACTTCATTATGTACCACTAACAAAATACTAGTAAAGCTTTTCTCCATAATGCACAAGAGGGCCCATCCAATAACAAATCATTTTCACAATATGAGAAAAGCTCTTGCTCAAAGTAATACTCTATAGCTAGAAA
>Ga0099825_1009342_pt1 | contig 11235 bp, 7 predicted proteins | sample SiratroredBW_FD_76838 | JGI IMG/M metagenome (GOLD analysis project Ga0099825, IMG submission 76838) | Root nodule microbial communities of legume samples collected from California, USA - Siratro red BW | ecosystem: Host-associated > Plants > Roots > Nodule | place: USA: California | collected...
AAAAAAAAACAAAGGGGGTTTAGGAAAATGAAGTAACAAAAGAACCAAAAATAAAAAAATAAAAAATTTGAAAAAAATAAAAAAAAAAAAAAAATTTTTTTTTTTTTTTTTTTTTTTTTTTTTTTTTTGCTATGGAAAGCTCCATAAGTATAATAAATTAGCAGATTGAAGAGAATACTTACTTCCGAATATAGTCTGGTCCAGCTGAAAGCAAGCGACCAAAAAAGGAAAAGGATGCATAGAGCGTGACAAGCGTAGAAATATTTGAGCTCTCACCCAGAGATTGGGCAACCTGTCCAAGATTATTGCTATAGACTAGACCAAGTGTACCTCCACAGAAGTATGTAATATAGTATAGCCAAAAATCCAATCTGCGAACAACTACAGCAACTGGGTGCTCTTCTCCTAGCATTGCCAACTGATCCTGGCCAATTACCCTCTCGCAACCTACATCACTCTCTTTTGGGTTCTGACTGCCATACATGTATCCATTGTCACTTAGCAGGTCGTAAGTGTCTCCATTGCCAAAAATACCACTGTGACGGCTACGGAGTTCTTTATGCATCTCGAGATCATCATCATGAACAAGAATGAAGCTGGAACTTTCCATCCGAAAGCTGGAATGGATAGTATGCCGAAACCAAGCCCGAGCATATATAATGCCAGGAATAAATAATGGGAAGATGAGGAGGAGAATAGCTCCACCAAAACAGAGCCGAGCAGAAGTCACACCAGAAGTGGAAGAGCCAAACAGGAGAAGATAAAGGCCAGTTAAAAGGGCCAGGAAGTTCAATATTAGAAATATAACTGAGTCCCGGTTTACTGCATCAGGGGGAAGAGGGTCTAAAGTCGGTTGCCGAAGAATAGGAACAAGTGCTGCAATGCATATAAGAAGGGGAACAAGAGCATTCAAAAGCAGATAGAGTGCATTGGAGGAAGGGTCAATAGAATTGGCGGCAAGGGTGTAGAGTGCTGCACTAACGCCATTGAAACTCACAGTGAGCGATAGGGCAAGGGCTCTGTTAACTGGGAAATTCCTAATGCAGAGAACAAAACATACTGTGTTGAACCAACAGATGCTACAGCCACCTAAAAGGCACAAAAGAAAGACCTGCCAATAAAATTAAAGATTAGTCAACTAGCAATGAGCAAATTTTCTGTATATTACAATTCTGTGATGTTTAAGAACTTATCAGCCTCGGTTTAATTACCATATGTAATCATAGAATTACTGAATCTCACCTTTTCTTTTAAACTAGGGCACTTTTATTATATAAAATACAGCACATGGTTGCAGATGCAGAGAAATTATGCAGAGACTGAGATACTTCAGCTCAGATCAGATAACTAATCAACTGTTTATAGTTTTATAAGGAATACCATGTGAGATTAATGATTAAGAGACAAAGAGCCGTACTACAATTCAACTATCACCTCGCCACATGCAACATGTTCAAGCATAGATCTCATGCTATTTTCGTTCTTTTTTGTTTTGCAGTGAAAGTCAAAGGAGTCTGGTTTTTATTTCGGCCAATACTTTTTGCAATCAGCAGAAAGAGTATTTTGAAGACACGTATCAATCCGTTAAAAAATTGAAAATATTAGACCCTTAATTGAACTATCAGGAATAGGAAATATAGATCCAAAAATACATTCATAAGCACTCAGATCTTTTCTGATGAAGTGTGATAACAAATAACAGTACTACTATCATAATCGAACTTCTATGCCTCAGTATCTTGTGCCACAATCAATCCGATATATATTTTGTTTTTTTTCAAATATAAGGTGTCAAGCGGAAACCTATACTAAGAAAAATTACACATATATTGCTGAAATAAAAATTGTGCAGAATTTGAACTGTAGAACATGGCTGCTTTATTGTTTGAAAGAACTATTTTATTATGCTTGTAGAAACATGAATATAGTTGAGATAGGACTACAAGCAATGAAAACCGCAAACTGTATAATATTAATACAGTAACTAACATAATATCATCCCTTTCAAACTGACAACAACAGTCTCCAATATATAGTGCTAAATATACAAATAACATAATATCATCGCTTTCAAACTGAGGACAACAGTCTCCAATATACGTGATAAAATATACAATATCTTGTTAAACAGTAACTTCCTAGCTTTATATCAAAATTTTGATGTTATTATTTACTCCATTTTATATTTATAATTCATCTAAACCTTCTATGCCCAAGATACAACATTTTGTTAACTTCTTAGCTTCATATCAAAATTTTGATAATTATTTACTCTATTTTATATTTTTAGTTCATCTAAACCTTTTATTGGGTATCATTTAATCAAAATCAACATACCAATACCATAATCACAATCTTGAAAAATAAAAGAAAAACATATTGTAATTCTCAAGAAAGAAGGGTTTAAGAATGTTGTGGAACAGAGAAGAACTGTTCTGAAAAAGACAATTTAATTCCCGGACAGGATTTATACACAGTATAGTTTTTTAAAATTCTCAAATAAGAAGAAAATCAAAATATAACTCGTTAATAATAAAAACAATATCATTTTCAAAACAAGTTAAACATGCAACGATGACAATTACCTTCAGGACTAAGGAAACAAATTTTCAAAGAGGAAAAATTATTGAAATTTCTAACCACTTTGGAAACAACTTATATTTATATATTAGAAATTTAGAAGTTAATAGAGTTTTACACTTTCATGTCATAAAACCATATTTAAACTAAAATCATTAAGTTGTTATTAATTACTTTTAAAATTAAATCTAGTTATGCCAATTACAAAAGAAAATTGTATTTCCATATATCACAAATTATCTAATTATAATAAATATCATACTTGTATGTAAATTTTGTGATTTGATTATATTTTTGTGAATTTGATCCCTCAAATTATTTTCTCACATATTATCGATTGTTGTATTTATCAATTTTCACATATTATTATAACAATAAGTAAATTGCGAAATGAAGTGGTCTAGTATTTGTAAAATAATTCAAATTTACCATAATTTTATGTAAAATAAAATAATTCATATTTCCAATAATTTTATGCAAAATAGGTCAGTATAAACAAATCCATCTTACTACATATAGACTACTCTATTGAAAAATCTTCATAAATATTTATAAAAAAATTTTAAACTTTAAATAAATTATTTTAAAATGATTTTTTTCAAAAATAAATCAAATAAAAAAATTAGTTTAAAATATAATGCACATAAAAGTGCATAATAAAATTTTAATACAAATAAAATTAATTTCTGTAAAAATAAATTTTAATCAGGTACACTATAAAGTATAAATTACATAAAATAATTTATTTAAATAAATATTAATGGGTTTATTCCTTCACTTTAGTGATTAGATTTAAAAAGAAACATCCAAACAAAAATCATTAACCACAGAGAACAAATTTCATAATTCATATGCCTATTATGGCTAAGATACTTATAATGATAATAAACAATTAATTAAAATAATTATATCCTATAATTATATATATATATATATATATATATATATATATATATATATATATATATATATTCATTAAAAATATCTATCTCACGCATATTTTGTCATCAGGTCATCTTGTTACCAATGTCAAAATATAAAAGAAAATCTTAAGCAATAAAATTATAACTGAATGGCAAAAAGTGTAATTAAACTAAAATACTATTAAAATCATATTAAAAACATATATGTATATGGTTATATATATATATATATATATAACTATATATATATATAACTATATATATATATATAACCATGCATAGATTAAATGCGTATATACTCTGTTCCTCATCTTTCAGTGACAATAAAACAAAAACAACATTACCAGTATCCAGCCAGCCACCAATTACTATTGAGAGAAGTCAGAAATAAATAGTAATTAAACAAATGAATAAATAAATTGAACCTCACTGAAAGAAAAAAAAAAGTATAAGTGAAAGAATAAAAATTACCAGAAAATAAGGCAAATCGAAGACTCCGGTGAGGAGGAGCCACTGGAGGCCATACCCGAAGAATCCCATGGTGGCAGCCATGAACAAAACGAGAGAAAGGGGAAGGTGCATGAGCGCGATGCCAGAGGACCAGCCGAAAACCTTCCCCATGTCGTTGGCGGTGGCGAGATAGTTCAATTGCACCTGTGAGATGTTGAGTGTGGATTTGAGTGACGAGGAGTACTGTGAGAAATTGAAATTGGTGCCGGTGAAGGCCTGAATCCAAATCGTTGCAACTAGGATCATCCATTTCCTCGATTGTCCCGCCATCAGAGCGAATAGTCGCGGCCTACGACGCGGAGATTCTGAGCCTGCTGCTGAGTCTCGTGATTCCGAAGCGAATCTGCGCCTCTCACTGTCCCTGCGTGGCCTCATGTTAAATGCGTGATGTGCGCCTTATATAGACAGACGTATGAGGGAAAGTGAGATTGCAAAACGCCGAGGGAGAAAATTTTTTATAACGCCCACGCAGGACAAGCAAGGGGCTGTTTGTGTGTCTCTTTTCGCATCTTGTGTTCCCCACCACTTTCATTGTTCTGTCCTTTTCGGTTGTATTAACGCCAGTCTTGGTAAGCACAACAAAATTTAAATTCAATATTATTTTACTTTCTCACTGATCCCTATTCTTTAAAATTGATTGAAATAATATGATAAAAACTTTAATTAATTAATTTTAAATTTATTGTCAATTTGCAATATTAATTTTTAGCATGGTCACACCTAATACCAAGTCAACTAAACTTAATGTTAATAAAAGACTCAAGGATGAATTTCTGTCAAATTGAAATACTTTTTTAAGATGTCTTAATAAATAAAAATTCAAGATTAAACAATTAAAATGTAGAAGCGAATTTAATTTTAGTCAAATTAAATTAATTAATTTCTAGACCTGGATTATAGGTAATGTATATTTATAACTAGGTGTGAACACCTCCTTATTGTATTTTTGTTTGGTGAAAACACCTACAACATCTACTACTTAAGGAGAATAAACATACATTACGCAAATTAAATTTTTACAAGTGACTATATTATGTATGCAAATTATTGTGCTTAAAGAAATAGTTTTGATTGGGGAAACTAAATTTGTTTTGATTATATCTATATATAAATATCACTTGAATATAATTTGGTCCCCATTCTAAAATAGAGATATTTTATCCCTCACTTTAAAAAAGTATTAATTTTTTATTTAATTACGTTAGATATAATATATTCATTCCAGATGTCGTAAAGAATAGGAGAACGTTCTTCAATTTAAAATAGAACAACCAAATCTACAGATGGAACAAAATAGAAAAACAAAGTTGTATCTAAACCAAAATATTATTGAAACACATGCATATTCAATAATGATGGGAAATAACAAAGGTATGGGACAAGATTAATTTATATATGGTATTAATTTAACAAGATGATATATAAAATTACTTTTATAAATGTTAAATCATATGAATTTTGTAAAAATATAATTCATTTATATTATAGTAGTAGATTAAATGAATTGTTTTTTCAGGTTAAAAAGTTTATAAATACAAAAGTTAACTATTTAAATTTTATTTTATAAAAAGATTTGGTTTTTTATTTTCTCTAATTCATCTTTTTTGAGATTTGTAATAGTTTAACAATTTTATAACATTTTTCATTTAACTTTAGTAGAAAACATTAAGAATAAAAGACATCTAATTTTAGATCGCAAAATAATCAATAAACTGGAAAAAAAAAAGACTTTTTTAGTTTGGGTGAAATTTTTTAGCTTGAGCGAGAATGACTTCACTTGAGAGAAAATTTCTTCATTTGAGTGAAAATTGATCCGAGAAAATGTACAATTCTAGTACTATTTTCGTTTAAGCAAAAATCTTCTCGCTTGAACGAAAATCTTCTCGCTTGAGCGAAAATCTTCTCGCTTGAGCGAAAATGAACCTGAGAGCAGATCTCCATTTTCACTTGAGTAATAATTCTTACTTGAGCAAAAATATCAGTAAACAATTGTTAAAGTAGATATATCAGTAAACCTCACCCTTAATATATAGTCCCACGCACAAGTTTGGGAGTCTCGGCATAAGGGGTGTGTTGAAGATCCCAGAAATAAAGCCTTTCAACAGTATATAAGCGAGTGCAAACCTCACTTACAGGTCGATTTTATAAGGTTGAGTTAGGCTTAAAGTCCACTTCTTAAGACAATTTTTCACAAAACTAACTTTTATCTATATTCAATAATTAACATACATTCAAGGTTTAAAGTGCTACATAAAGTCTCCAAACACATCAAAGTTATGTATATTTATATACATGACAAAGAAAAACCAAATTAAAGGTCTATACTCCTTAAGGTTCTTCAAAACTTACATCTACTCGTGTGCAGTGTACATAGTACAATCATCACAGTTATAACACAAGATAAATAAGGGTAAGCTAGTAAAATAATATTTTCAACTTGTAAAAGTAAAATGAAACGAAGTAAATAGATTTACAACTCATGTCTTGTTATAGATTTAAGAATTCAAATATCAACGCTCAAATCAAATATAATAAGTCATTCATCCAATCAAAATTCCTTTATACTCCATCTCAATCATATTACCTTCACAATGATTCATTTACAATCATTGTATCTTTATTTCCTTCTCTAGTACTCTGATTTCATTTCAATCAAAATGATTGCATATGAACTCATCATTCAATCACAACACAAATAATAAAATTTTAACTATACTGAAAGCATGTAGAATTCATTTGTAACCATGATATCTTGATTTCTTTCAATCTCTAGTACTCTGGTTTCATTTCAACCAAAATGGTTACATCTAAACTCCACATTCAATCATATCACAAGTCATATCATTTCAACCATACTAAAACATATATAGATTCATTTGTGACCATGATACCTTGATTTCCTTTCAACCCCTTGTACTTTAATTTCATTTCAACTAAAATAGTTTCATATGAATCTATAATTCAGTCATCACACACTTATTTCAATTCCTTCGTGCATAACTATATCCAACAATTCAAAATTCACTATATTCAAAAACAACTCTTTTCTATCAAGTTATCAATATCACAGTTCATACTAGATATATAATCAACCAATTTCATCATAAAAACTCTCTGTAATAGAAATTGAAACTCAAAACCAAATCTCATCGCAGTCAAAGCTTTTAACCCAAGTTACTATTGAAAAACTTAAAACTAGCTTCCCTCACGTAAAACGATGATTTCCAAAACAATTCCTCCAACCAAACAATGACATTAATCCAAACTCTAGAGATCTAGAACAAGTTATCCAACCAAAATCATATTTCATTATAATCTTAATTACGTTGAGAGAAACACTTTTTCTCAACTATTCCTACCAAGATTGATGACAAAAACATAAGAAAACACATATAACAAAGGATCCTCAAAGTAAATAGGAACTTACTCTTATTAAGATTCTAATAAGTTAGAAATGGCCCCAGACTCCTTAACTACTGTAGGGCTCGATCAGTTTCTGATGAAGTATGGAGAGTGACATTGAGAGAGAAGGGAGAAGGAGATATGGAAAGGAATTGGGAGAGAAAAAGTTATTTAGCAAAAGGCTTACAACACTAGTGAAGTTAGTAAAAAATTAAATATCTATCTTATTAGAATTTCATTTAGAGTAAATTTCTATTTTCCAATTTTTCTTGGGTTATTCAGTAGAAGGATACTTTGAATTTCTAAGTTATGTGCTTACATGTATAATGGGTAAAGATCATCTTCAGTGAGTTTTATGTAAACATATTTAAGTTTCTTTTGTGAATGAAGGACTCAAAGTTTTGTTGGAGTAATGTAGATTTTTCAGGTAGCTATCAATCTTTGCATCTTGTAAACAAGTTACACATATATGTTAAGTTGATGTTAGGAAGTGAAAGCTCTATTGAAATTGGTTTGGACATGTAGAATGATTAATTATGTCTTTGATTGTGAACATAAATGTTGAGATGATTAATTTAAATAGAGTTAAGATTATGAAATTGATTAGAATTTTAAGTTTCGGCAAAACCTTGTTTTTTTTTATATACCTTATTTTACCTAAATTTGTTCCCTGCAAAGTCATTAGGCAACCCTTCTGTTCATTTGATGAAATTTAATTAATTGAAAACATGAAAAATTTGGTTATTCAACAATCAGATGGTCAACAAACATTTTTTAGATAACTTAATCTTATATTTCACTACAACAAATATCATTTTAGGCAACGCTAAATAAAACCACGGGTATAAAAGTGTTGCCTAAACATAGTAAAAGCAACAGTTTTACAAATGTAGACTAAAAATTATTAAAAGCCACGATTTTTAAACTGTTGATACTTTAGGCAACATTTATGTACATGTTGCCTATTAAAATGTATCCTAAAAGGTAAAAACCGTGGCCTTAAATCAAATTAAAAAAAATTAAATTGCATAATTGCTTGTTGCTGGTTTTAGTCTTTCACGAAAACTTTGCTGGTTCCCACTCTCTGTTAAAACTTTCTTCCCGCGATTATCACTCTTCTTGTCAAAATAGAGTCCATCTCCCTTTCACTCTTTGTTGGTTCTCTCTTTCACTCCCGACTCTCGCTCTCACTCGGACATCGCACATCCAGCTCGGTTCGTTTATTGTCGTGGTTCATTGTCGCCGTTCATTGTTGCCGTTCATTGCTGTTGTTCATTGTCACCGTTCATTGCCGTCGTCTTCTAGCTTCTCACGGTTAGTCTTCTATCCCTTATTTCTCTTGTTTTTTCATGGTTTTTCTTTTGATTAGGTTAGGTATATAGTGTTTCTATGTTGTATTTTAAATATTTTTAGATTTAGGGTTCTTAGATTTGGAGTTCTTAGATTTAGGTTAGGTATTGTGTGTTAGTAGATCTGCGAGCACAAGTAGCAGCAAATCAAAGAGGAATTGCTCTAGTTCAAGAGCTCATTGAGCAGTATGGTCTGAAAACTGTTCAGGCTTACATGAATTACGTACAGGCTAATACAGAAGTAGTAGTAAGAGAGATGTTTAAGTCAGTTGGTCGTAGCATTTCATCCAAATCAAATGAACTTGCAACTATCGAAGAAGAGGACTACATGGATGATGGATCCATTATTCATTTGAAACTGAGCATTGACTCTAATAAAGGAGAAGCAGTTTTTGATTTTGTTGGGACAAGTGCTGAAGTTTATGGTAATTGGAATGCTCCAGAAGCTGTAACAGCTGCATTTGTCATATAGTGTGTTCGTTGTTTAGTGAATGTTGATATTCCTCTCAATCAAGGTTGTTTGGCTCCAGTGAAGATTCTTATCCCAGAGGGCTCATTTCTCTCTCCTAGTGATACTGCTGATGTAGTAGGAGGTAATGTCCTTACATCACAGAGGATAACTGATGTTATATTCACTGCATTTCAGCCTCTGCTTGTTCACGGGGATGTATGAATAATTGTTTCCTTCAATGTTAATTGATCAATTTCTGAAAGAAAATGGAAACAATGAAAATGAAGAAGAAAATGTTCAAAATGGAAGTGAGGATGAAGAACAATATGTTGGGGAAGAAAATGACCAAGATGAAGATGAAGTGAATGTCATAGAAGGTAAATATTTTATTATTAGAAATTGACTATGTTTTTTCATATTTATGTCTTCTTTTTAATATTTCAATTTATGAGTTCAATGTTAAAATAGGAACAAGTAAGAAAAGAACACGAGGACCAACCCAATGCTTAACAGTACATGGAAGATCTACTGAAGAGCGTGTAGAAGTTATCTTGGACATTGATGGAGAACCAATTGGTCCCACAGACAAAATTGTAACTGACTTGAGTTATTTCCTTGGCATGATTGCTAGGAATTCAACCTTTTGCCCCTTGGTTTACACAAATTTCAAAGCCTTGCTCAAAGATAAAGAAAAAAAGGATCGTATATGGAGCTATGTTACGGTATGAAAAACAATTTTATATTGATTTAATGATCAAATATTTATGAGAATGCACTAATTTTAATGCTCTTTTCATATGATAAGTTCATTATTAGTGATAAAGGAGAGAAAGCAGTATTTACTCGCATAAATGATGCATGGAGATGCTACAAGAATTTTATCAAGAAAAGACACTTTTTAATGTACTCCACACTAAAGGATCGTCTCAAACATCGTCCATTATCTATTTCTGAAGCTTATTTCAGGCAATTGATGGAATACTGGAATACTTCAACTATCAAGGTAAGGTTATTTGATGTCTTATACTTTACAATTACTTTCTTATCTATCTTGATTGTTATCTTTTGTTATTACAATGTAGAGTATCAACGAGAAAAATGTTGCAAACAGGGCAAAACAAAAATACATTCATCGCATGGGATCGACCAGTTTTTTCTAGAATTCATGCTGAATTGGTATATATGATATTACATTTCTAATCATACCTCCAAACTTTTAATCTAATACAAAATAATTGTAATAAATTTTTTGTTATTATTTTTCAATATGTAATTATGTAGCATGCCAAGAAAAAGGAAGGAGAAAAAGTTACTCAAGCTGAAATGTTTATTAAAACTCGTCAACGTCAGGAAGGCTGGAGCAGAAAAGAAATGGATGAAGAAACATATAATGCTATTGTAAGTTTACAACTATTTTTGATGTACATATAAATTTATTGTTTTTAATCATTCAAATTCATTCTCTTTTATTAGATCAAGCTTCAAAGTTCCATTGAAAACTCAAGTGAATCTGCGGAACAAGCCTTTCAATCACTATTTGGAAAAGAAAAACCTGGGAGAGTACGTTGTTATGGAAAGACTATGACTCCATCAACATTTAAAAGAAATGAAGAAATTGCTGCTATAAAAAAAGAACATGCAAATGAAATTAGTGACATCAAGAAGAAAATGAAAGATCTAGAGGCAATGTTAAAAGCTGTGGTAAAGCAGCAAAATCCAGATTTAGATGAGGAGGACATAAATAATATGATGACACGTATTTTAAGTAAAGAAAGTAGTGCAGTGGGATTACATTCGTCTACATCAACCCATGATCCATATAAGCAGGTATATATATTGAAACTTGTTTTGTTTTGTACTGTTGGAGGAATGAGTGTTAATTGATTTTCACATGTTAATTTGGACTTTTTTTGCTATTTGATTTTTACAGGTTAATCCTACAAATTTGAACATTGAACATGCTAATAAACTTGCTTTGTTTTTGTTGTTTTTTTTACAGCTTGGTGATAATGAAGACAAT
>Ga0099825_1009346_pt1 | contig 11233 bp, 5 predicted proteins | sample SiratroredBW_FD_76838 | JGI IMG/M metagenome (GOLD analysis project Ga0099825, IMG submission 76838) | Root nodule microbial communities of legume samples collected from California, USA - Siratro red BW | ecosystem: Host-associated > Plants > Roots > Nodule | place: USA: California | collected...
CAATACAAGGAATGCAAAGTAAAAACCTATTCCGTGAACCAACTGCGATTTGTAGGTCTCGTGTTCTATAATGTGTGTAAGTTAACCTTATTGCGGACAATGTTATACTTATACACAGTTCATGTATAGTTGTATAAATAACTGAGTTCCTTGAATGTGTTGTTAACTGTTGAATTCCTATGTGTATGGAGATTTTTATTTTTCACAATTCGCTTTGGTGATATCTATAATTTAAAAAAAAAAAATAGTTTACGACTATCGATTTGCTGTGTTGTGACTAATGAATTCAATGTCAAGGAGTTTGTCTCTTGAGGGTTGTTTTATTTTCATTTGCAGGTGCTTGTGAAAAGCTTGAATTTATACGGGAAGTTAGATGGTCATGAAGGGTGTGTGAATGCAGTGGAATTTAACTCCAGTGGTGACCTTCTTGTATCTGGTTCTGATGACCGACAAGTTATGTTATGGAATTGGGCTTCCAAAGCTAGATTGCTTGCTTACCCATCTGGCCACACAGACAACATATTCCAGACAAAGATTATGCCATTCTCCGGTGATTGTCGAATTATAACTTCTGCTGGTGATGGCCAGGTAAATAAATCCGTCAAAGTCTGCATCAAATCAAATATTCTGTATAGCCCCAAAATAGGAGGCTTCAATTCCCTTTGCTTCCTCTTTTTTAGGAACAATTGTAGGGGTGTTGATTAATTTTGTCAAGATGTTTTATGCCTTTTGTCGGTCATCTAAATATTACTATAAATTGCCGTACTGATAGTTCAGACTCTTGATTTAAGGTCGACCTAACTTGTGCTTTTTAACAGGTGAGGCTTGGCCTTATCCGGGAGGATGGTGAAGTTGAGACTGCATTGTTGGGGAAGCACCATGGTTGTGTATACAAGCTTGCTGTGGAGCCTGGAAGTCCCCACATATGTTACAGTTCTGGTGAAGATGGATTTATTCAACATGTTAGTCAAGTATTACAGCATGTTGCACGTTGAAGCTCTCCTTTATGCTATCCCCATACAGTTATAAGTTTGTTTCTTTTGCAGTTTGATTTGCGAAGTAGTTCTGCTACAAAACTTTTCTGTTGTTCCTCATCAACAGGAAAACAGACTCCAAGCAAAATAGGGTTGACTTCCATTGTGATTGACAGTAGAAATCCGTATTACTTTGCTGTTGGTGGTTCTGATGAATATGCACGTGTTTATGACATGAGAAAAATCCAATGGCTTTCAGCTAGAAATTCAGATCAACCTGTTAGGATCTTTTGCCCTCGTCATTTAATTGGTTCAAATAATGTCCATATTACAGGATTAGCTTACTCAAGCTTTAGTGAACTCCTTGTTTCGTATAATGATGAGCTCATCTATCTGTTTCAAAAGAATGAGGGCATGTGTTCATCACCTTCATCTGAGGATCTGAAGAATATTGATGAGCCACAAGTTTACTCGGGCCACAGAAATGCACAGACTATTAAAGGAGTGAATTTTTTTGGCCCGAATGATGAATATGTCTTGAGTGGTTCAGATTGTGGTCATATATTCATCTGGAAGAAGAAGGAAGCTAAGCTGGTGAGATTAATGGTAGGCGATCAACATGTTGTAAATCAACTTGAGCCCCATCCTCACATACCTATCCTTGCTACTTGCGGTATAGAAAAAAATGTAAAAATGTGGACTCCTCAAGGGAATGATATACCTCCTCTTCCTGGAAATGTGAAAGAGGTACTATTTATTCTGTCTTTATTTTTTCCTTCATTCATCCTCTTTCCATGACTCAACTACTTTCTTTACTTAACACAGGATATGTTTAATGCATTTTTTTTCATTTGCAAGTTTTCTGATTGTTGTTCATGTGAGCAGATAATGGAGGCAAACAGACAAGGCAGAGAAGACCGATCACGAGTAACCCTTACCCCTGATGTTATAATGCATGTTCTTCGCCTGCAGAGGCGGCAGACATTGGCATATATTGAAAGGAGACATGATAGGGCAGATATTGTGAGTGATGAAGAAGATGCAGAGGGCTACCTTTTAGGACTCTTGGATGATGATGCCTCTTCTGAAGAGGATTCTCCTGGAAATTCCAGAGATTGCAACATAAGCTGAAGCTTACAGTAGCGGGTTTGGCTTCTTTTGCTGACTAATTCCTTAGAAATACTAAATGATGTTAGCTTCACTGTTTACAAATACATTGTGGATCGTGTGGTAGTAAACATCATTAAGGAAAACAGTGCAGAGGTGTAAAATCTGGATTGTCCAAAGTTGAAGTTTAGGCGGAGTGCTTCTATACATTATTTCATGTGTAAAGATAAATTTGTGTTGGCAATTAGAGCAAGTGTAAATTTGATACTGTAGAAATAAGTGATTAACCGTACTCTTTTTGTAATGTTGAATGTTAACGGTTTTGGTAATTGAAGCGAGCGTGATTTTGACGTTGTAGAAATAAGTGAATAGCCTTACTTTTGATTAGTAGGATTTGGTGATTAAAGCAAGTGTAAATTTGGCAATGTACAAATAAGTGACAATGTACAAATGGGGATGAGAATAGGCGATATGAGGGTTTTGGGTGAGCTCGAAGAGACAAAGACCAAATCAAGCAGGGGATGGAATGTATTTTTAATAAAGACAAAATAGTCATTTTTGCAACCCGTGAGGTGCAAGTTGAAATTATAGGGTGTGGGATGAAATAGCCCATACCTTGTACTAATAAAATGGGCTTAAAGCCCAAAAGAAAATAAAGGGAAGAAAGTGCAAACGAAGCGCACAAGCTTTGGTTCAACCTAGGAGTTAGGGTTTAGGTTCGTGTGATGAAATCATTTTAAAAGGGCTTTCTTTTTCCAAATTTCATAATTTTTAAAATGACTTCTAGATTACTTGTAATGAAAATTTTTAAAACAAGATTTTTGAAATTTTCAAATCATGATTTTCAGAATATAATTTTCGAAACAATCTAAAATAAAATTTTTGAAAAAAAAACTTTTTTAAATGATAGCTTTCAAAAACTAACTTTTCAGAATATTTTTCCCTCTCCAAGATTGCAGCGCACAAAAAAAATATAAAATGGAATAATTAAGAAATAATAAATTAGACTTTTTTTTTTAAAATTTGTTTGATATTATACCTTGATTAAATAAAGTCAAATTGTTTTAATAAGATAGAATTAGACTTAAAATTTATTTATAAGAATAGTATGAGAATTTATTTTAGTAAAGTTAATTTAGTCTATAGTATCATCCGCTGTTGATTATTACCACCGCATATAAATATATAGTTAAACTTTCGAGATATTTATTCCATTTCTTTAAAGAAAAATAATTACTATAAATAATAGCAATCAACAAATACATGTTATAATAGGTAAGAATATGATGTTATACAATGTTTTTCTTAGGACACTTCATAATAATTTACTATACCCCACTTCACATCTCAATATCATCCCAAGTATCTACACATATATATAAGGAATCATATATCATACACACATATATAATACATTAATTATATATTTTAACACATTAATTATTCACGTCAATTTATACCTTATTATCATAATCAACATATACTTAGATATTTACAATCATATTTAGCTTGACCTCACTTCTCTCATAATATGAGAATAGACTTTCTAACAGGAAAATTAAATTTGTCTTCTTTTCTCGCTTAAGTATCAATCTCCACGTTTGAGCATTCTCATAATACTTCAATGATACATTCATGTTGAAATTCTTTCAACAAATTTCCAAAGCTCCAACCACTCAATCCTAAGCATCTTAATAGTTATATAGTTCCCAAAGTCTCAAACCCATAAACATTTTGCTATCATTCTTACTTGAGAGAAATTCTTTCAGGTGAGAGAGATAAATATCTTAACCTTTGGCTTACTTAAGCTACAAACATTTGGTTAAACTATCTTTATTATTACTTAAACATTCAAACTATAATGTTTGGATGCCACTTGAGTTGTGAGATACCATGTGAGCTATATTTTGAAAAAAACAAATTTTTATCTCAACAAAGATTTCAACTAATAAAACGAAATCATCATGTTCATCCCGATTATTAATTTTATTGATAATGAGCAATGTTTGAATTTTTATATATGACTAATCTTATTCTAAATATATTTAAAATCATACTTATATTTTTTTTTAGTATGCAATAATGAATAAAAATAAACGGGAGTAATAAGGTTACTCCAATCTAATTACAAACAAAGTCAAAATAAATAGAAAAACAAGAGTATATCGAATGTAAACGGTATATGTCCTATTCTAAACATAAATTTCCGAAAAACCAACACAAAAGAACCATCACCTTTTGATAGTGAAAAAAAGTTTAACAATTATAAGGGAAAACACTAAGTGAAAACATATACACAAATATTTTGTATACACCAAAAGGTTCCGCAAAACATGTTGTACACCAAATCATACTTATATTCATTCATATATTTTATATAAACATATCCATACAACAGACGTTCACTCATCTAATCAACACATTGAATTAATGTAGTTATTAATTCTCTTTAGTTGGATATACTGTGCCCAGGCTAAAATTGTTTATTAGCACTTTTAGAAGTCAAATAAAGATTTAAGCAATCCACCAACTATCAATTCTTACACCAACATCTCCCGTTTATGAAAGAGGAGAAGAAAAAGAACATAATATTTAGTATAGCTGTTGGAAAAATCGTTGTCCCACTCCCACACCATCCACTCACACTGGATTCAAAAGAAGCACCCACACCAAAAACATCATAATCTTCGGCGCCAAATCTAACTTCTATTTATGATGATGATGACCACGATGAGAATAAATAATTTTATTTCCATTTTGTATTTTTCCTGTATAAGAAGGTGCAGTGATATGGTTTGATATTGTATGGAAAGAGAACGTGATAATTTATCAATGGTGGTGGGATTAGAAAGAGTACATCCCACTAGATACGTAGTGGTGGAGCCTTGCCCATAAAAAAGAAAAGTAGTGGTGTTGTACAGACACTGATTTCCCTTGCAAGATCCAACTAAGAACACAATCCAATGATATATCAATGTTAAGGAAAAATCATGATATTGACTCATTTTAACCTAAATTCAAATTAAATTGAAAACTTTAAGAAAATTGTGGAATTAAGTAAAAAAAAACGAAATATTTGAAAAAAAAACTTATCTAACTTTAAATAAAAACTAAACATCTCATCTTCATTTATACATTTTTTATTTTTTATTTATGTAAATTTTATCTTTAAATAAAAACTCTAATATTACAATATTAGTTCGATTGAAAACTATTCTAACTGTTTAATTTATTTTTACTGTGCTCAATCATCTATAAAATGTTTTTACCATCTAATATTTTAACAAAAAATAAAGATATTTTGCGGTAAAAAAAATTATCACAGAATAATACAAATTTCTATTTCTTAGTTTTTTGGATTTTTTTTTTATCTTGTATAGTGGATCTAAATTGTACGTACTTTGAGGTGTTTCCCGGTTAAAGAATACACTGGTGCGGTTGGTATAGTTTGTGAGAGGCCAATAATTCAATCCTTTATTCCTTATTTCGAAAAAACTTCAATGAAACCAAAAGGAAAAGAGTCAACGAAGGAGACAAATTAGCAGATTTTTTCTGATTTTTTTCTTTTCAGATTTGAAAAAGAAAGTAGATGTTGAGTCCGTAATTATGGTGCTACTGTAAATCACAGTAGTAATCACTACAAAGACGACCTTGTAAATTATTATATTAATAGGTGGTTTAACATTACTATTTCACATTTAATATTATTTAACATTATAAAATTTTATTATTTTATTAATATATAATATTTTATTAATATAAAACAGCGTCAATATATAATCTCCTCTTTTATTCCTAGCATACTAATGGAAGCTGCATTTGCAATTGTACATATACACATAGACCATTAAAGTTAGCACTAACTACCTGGGACCGGTACATACTGATAAACTATAACATTGTATACCAATTATCATCTTGAACGTTAGAATACTTAGATATCTCCACTAGAACTGAAGCTTGTGTTACTACAAGTGAGTTTGACAAATAATTAATATTCAGAATCTGAAATGATGAAACCAAACAGTTGGTATTTATTGGTCCATAGGTAGTTCCTGTCTTGTAAAAAAAAATACTAATTTAATTTTAGGTATCTATGAGAAAATTTAAACCATGATAATGGTGTATGGAAATTAATAGATGATGTTATGAGAAATTAGGTATCTATTTTTTTGTCATTCTCTTTTTTGTGTGAGCTAAATCAACTTAAATAATAATCATTCTTTCCACCACAAAACACATTACTTATAGATAAAAATATTATTTTAATATTCCATGTATGAGTTGTTATATAGCATGGAAAAATTTCTAAATAACTTCTCTTAATTCTAAACAACTTTTATAAACATATGATAGAGTAGTGTTGTAATATCTTAAATAAGTGAGAAATATTCAAACTAGTTTGTTTAAAACACAAGTTGTGAATGAACTCCATAACTTATTACAATCCAAGCCCGTTGTCCTCTTACATTTTTGTGTTTTTGTATAAAGTTGAACACAGCAAGTAATATAGAAAGTTGATGCCCCCTATGAAGACCAGCATCCAGTAAAAGTGATCTAATCTCCCTTCATTGATGTTATTGGGTAACCAATCAGTGCTCTTATGCACTTGATCGATCAAGGCCGTGCTTAGATAAAAAGATATCCCTATTATCATCGAAATCATAGCAGTTGATGTGCTTCGAAGTGACTCAGGAAGTTGCTGGTAGTAGAATGCAACTTGTGCTGGAAAATGAAAGGATTCTCCCATGCCAACTAGCACCAAAGCTGGAAGCAACCAGAGGACAGACATGGCCCTTGTAGGGTTGGAATGGACCATCTTCAGCCTCTTTGATTCAACAAGAGCAGAAACAGCCATTGCAGCCACGTTCAACACGTGCCCTACTCCAACTCGTTGGAGAGTGGTGGGAGATTTGCCATTCAGCTTGTGCCATGCAGGCCAAAGCACCCTATCTAGAAAGGTCAGGAAAATGGACGTGGAAATTAAGGGTATGACACTGATGGAACCTGCTGGGAAGTTAAAATGGGGTCCTATGTGACGATCCGTGGCTAGAGCTTGAAGCACTGTCATGCTGCCTTGAATACCTATTGGAACGGAGAGGAATATGCTTGAACTCCACAGTGGCAAGATTCCAATCATGGCTTTGAAATTTTCCACTTGCTGAACTGTGCACAGTCTCCATGGCTTCCCAATCGAACCATCTGATTGAAGGTCTCCATCGGTTATTAGAGCTGCACGATTGAAGAATCTGCATTTCATGTCAGCTCATGCATTTTGATAAACTTAACTTTTGCCCTAAAAAATCTTAACAACAGGGTCTTAGAATATGATTTGACTTCGAATGTAATACTGCATGTCGATACATATTAAACACAAGATAGGTCACTTAAAAGAAAGTGTCGGAACTTTATGTTTTCTTTATTATAATTCTTTTCTTTAATCATAACTTAGTACCTTAATCTTTTTGCAGGAGTTGTAGCAGGTTGCATTGGAAGCATCTCATCCTTGGCACTGTAGTAATCCTTTGTTGTGGAAGACAGCTTAGATTTCCATTTACGGATAGATGCAACAAGAACACGAGCAAGATCCAAGAACGCGCTTCTTCCTTGTGGCTTATCAAGACGATAAAATCGGTAACCAAGTAAGAGAATTACTAAGGCAACCAAGTTGGCCACACTACATATGCCAAAGCCCCAAGCCCAACTCACATTATCTTGGATGTAAAAAATCCCAGTGAAGGATACAACAGAAGCAATGTACCAAGTCAGAAAGAACCAGTTGAAGAATATGTCTTGATGCTTTGCCTCATTGAATTGATTTGCTCCTAATGATGCTGTTGTGAAGCGTGCACCCCCAAAACCAATTGCACACAGAGCTATGCCTCCGTACAAGACTGCATATTGGAACTTTGAAGGGGGGTTGCATGGCTTTGATCCATTGTTACAAGGGTTAGGTTTCAGTGAATCGATAATTGTTGTCAAGACTAAAACAACAGTGCCCTGCAATTTGTAAAAAGAAGATATAACATTTCATTAATTTTATTTTTTATTTAATATATAGATTTTACTTGTCATTTAAACAGAAGAATATAACTGGTTTTTTAGCACTTAAAAAACAAAAGATTATTAACATTAAGCTCAATTATTGAGTAGTATACCTACTACTAAAAATAAATAAATAAATAAAAAGTAGGTCACCCCATCTCCATGAACCATTCCTGGCAAAGTTGAAGCTTAAGATTAGTCTTTTATAACAAGACTTATATGCAGTTTAGTTATCGTTTTCTTATCAGATTTTTATAAAATTCATTGAAACAAGTGTAATAAAAATAAGATTTTAAACGTTAATTATTGGTGAATAAGAGAGAAAAATGATTATAACTTATTATTGATGTAAAATTTATTAACACAAGTATGAAATCTTTCCTTTTGATTCCAGTAATAAATCGAAAAATTCAATGTTTAAAACTCAAATCAGCTAAAATAACATGGTTATGGTTAATAGTTATATCTAAAACATTATCTGTTTTAGAATTTTTTTTTATGTTTATCTTTAAAATATATCTCAGTAAATAAAAAATAAATAAAAGCTATTTGTAACTTATGTTCTTAAATTGTGAGACTTTAAATATATAAATATACAAAATAAAAAAAAAATGATAAGAAGTAGCTATTATATACTGCAACATGTTTCAAAAAATAGAAAAGTATGTTCCTACCAAGGGTTTTGAAAGAAAACATGGGAGAATAATACTGCAGCAGCAGCAGCAGATGGTAGGAGAAAACAAAAAGGTTGCATATACTGGTATTGATAGAGAGTTTTAATTACCAGAAAAGAAACAAAGGAAGAAAGCAAGGCAACAGTGAAAGATCCAAAAAAAGAATCAGCCATGATTGCTGCAACAATGGGAAACAAACTGGAACTTCCATTTGCCACGTTTCCAACCTGAGCACCATCGATGCTCTTCACATTGAATTCACGTATCAGATACACAATCAAGTTTCCAAGTATGCCTGCAGCACCAACTGACATACCCGCCGTTGACCCTGTTGCAGTTTACTTAACCATTAATAAACAATTAATTAACTAATTAATATATCATTAGTGCTCACAGCCAAAGGAAAAGAGAAGAAGAGAGAGACCAATTACGAAGGGAAAACTTCTCCAACCGCCTCTGCTGCTCTCACTGTTCATGTTCTGTGCTTCTCCTTCACTTGAGGTATACCTATTATCACTGTCACTCATTCTGGTGCTTTTTTTATAGCAGATCTTTACACCTTTTATTTTCCTTCCTAAATTACATTTAACTACCAAAATAACTTAAAATATTTGCTAATGTCTAAGAGAACACGTCATTAGTATCTTGGAACAATGTGCACCATTTGAAACTCTCACTCACTGACACTGCATGATTGAAGATTTTCTTGTTTCATATTTTCAGTTTTGTTTGTTTATTTCTCTATTGTCAGATAAAACAATAATTGTCGGAGAAGGGTTGTTAATAAAAAATTATTATTTTAGAAACATTATTGGCAAATCTTTTATAATCTGAGTTGATAATTCATGTGTGATATTCATGTGCCCATGTCTTTTCTGTGACTTTATCACCTATCACTATCTTCGAAGTTTATCATGAACTCGTTTTCATTCACTCTCTTGACTTGCTCCTTCCTTTGACCCCACCACCCATTTTATCCATTGTCACTCATTATGGCCTTTTTCGATGGGAGATATATATGGTTGAGTTTCTATGTCTCCCAATCTTCCATTATTCATTTACAATATGCAGTTTTTTTAATAATATTTTCGCAAAAGTGCGTAATTCTTTTGACATTACCTTCAACTGCATTTCTTTCTCAATAGTTATAAAAGTAAAGAAACTGCAACCATTTTCACTGTAAGTATTGAGAGATAACAGTGAAAATTTTAAAATCAATTTAGTATTATAATAATAGATTTTTGACAACGATTTTAAGTTAATCATCGTAGTTTAGACACTTTTGAAGATAGTTATGTAAATGTGTTGTAGAAATTCATATAAAATATATATTTTTTTTTACTTTTTTTTGTTGGTTATTTTTTAAACAATTCTTAAACCTTTTATGATTTGATGTCTCGTCATTGTTACATTGTATCACTGTTGTGCCTCCACGTGAAGCAGAAGCGTTATGCTGTCTATTATGCTTGTGCAAGAAGAAGAGAATAGCAATTGTCTCTTTGTGATAAAAAATAAAAAATAAGGATTATATTGTCAGTGTTGTTACTGTGATTTTTTTAATATGTTATATAAGTCTTCTCATAATCATCGTGCTATGACAATAACAAATGCAATAATTGTCATATTAATTTGACTTTTAATAACAAATAAATCAATCAAGATTCTAAAGTATAATGTTTGTAACCATTGTTAAACTTTGTGGTGATGTATAAACAAGAACAATATGAAATATAAGAACTAATTTTTGTTTATGTATAAATTAAAAAAATAAAGTTTTCAATGAAATAAAACTATATAAATTATTTTATTATAAAAGGTTAACTTAAGAAAAAATTATTTTATTTTTATGAATAAAGGTTTGAAACTTTACTTTTACGACTTATCATTTTGTTCAAATTTTATCTAACTGATTTATAATTTGGTCATTTACTTTATACAAGTTAATACAATCTTACAATAGTAAAAAATTAAAAATTAAAAAGGTTAATGTGAGCCGTAAAATAGGATGAACGATCCACAATTTAATCCTTTCGAGTTGATAATTATACCATAAACTGACAAATTTAAATATCTAATTAATCCACACTGCATTTTCTTATAAGCAAAATACAAACAAACCTACATACCTAGCCCATATTACCATTCTTAGATAAATTTCATTAAGGTCAAGCATTTTGCCAATGCCATGATTTTCTCAGTTTTATTTTATAAACTATACACTAAAAACTGAATATCAAATAGAATAAAAAATATAATATTTGTTCAAATTCTTTATAATTTTTTAAGTTTCCTATTACAACAGTTTTTGTTTGAAATAATATATATATATATATATATATATATATATATATATATATATATATATATATTATATTTATATTGCAAATAATATTATAATATATACATATATATATTTTTTTTATTTGTGGATAA
>Ga0099825_1009347_pt1 | contig 11232 bp, 4 predicted proteins | sample SiratroredBW_FD_76838 | JGI IMG/M metagenome (GOLD analysis project Ga0099825, IMG submission 76838) | Root nodule microbial communities of legume samples collected from California, USA - Siratro red BW | ecosystem: Host-associated > Plants > Roots > Nodule | place: USA: California | collected...
AGGGAGAACTGGACGTAGCCCAAGAGATTAGGGTGAACCAGTATAAAACTGCTTTATCTGTGCTTATATATTTTTGCCTTGGTTGGTGGTTTCTATTTATAGTGAATTGAGTTCAGGCTCCATTCAACCCCCTTTTGGAGCCAGCTGTTTCTAGAACTTCTAAAACACCTCAACATACAAATTGTTAGTAATATTTATTATATTATTCTCAACTTTTAAACATCACATAAACCCTGTTTGCTTCTAAACGAAGTAAAAAATGCATTTACTGTATATAACAAAAACTCAAAAAAACGAGAAAATAAAATATTATTAGATGAAGAAAGGAGTGCATTTAACATATATGAGAAAAGTTTCAAAAAAATGAGAGAATAAAATCTTAAAGGCCAAAAAAACGAAAACTATTATAATTTTATTTTTCTATAGCTTTTTTATTTAAGTATATTTTTAGTTTATGTAAAAGAGTAAGTTTTTATGTAAGTGTTTTCTTTATTTTTGGCCCTTCTAAAATAAAAATAAGTACTTTTTATTTCTAATATTAGATCACGTAAAGTGATTCATATTAGTGGTGTAATGTAACCTAAGTAATTACCAAGGAAGAATCTTATATTTTGTAAAATAAATTTTATTTGTCTATTTTAAAATTAATATTATAAATAAAAATAATGATTTAAATTTTTAGAGGGATGAAAATTGTATCTGTCTACATAGGTAACAAGCAAGTGATAGAACTAAAAAACTTGGTAATCTCCAATGTCATTTATATCTTTAGAATTACACCAATATCATAAATGATAAAATTCTTATTTTTTTGGATATTATTTCTACAATTACAAATTGTGTTATATAATAAGGTTCTAAAATTTATGCAGACCTTATTTTTATACGGATCAAACTATAAATTAAAACATTAATACTATTTTCAATCAACAATTAAAAGGAAGAGAAATAATATTAATTGAAATTATAAACAAACACTGATAACATATAACGATGAAGAACGATAATTAACTATAAACTATAAAAGGAAATCGAATATAGTGAAATTTGAGAAAATTCTAGGATGTCAATGTAATTATTATGATTTTCTAAATCGCATTTATATTCAAAACTTGGGTTATTCAATCCAATTGAATCCAAATATTCGTGGGTTATTATATTTTAAGTGTTTTGGTGAAACTCATTTTAATCAAATTAAATTCATTGTTTAATAGTTTAGGGTTGAGTTTTATACTGAACCGATGAATCCAATCCAACTCATATGTTATATACAATATGTTTTTGATTTTAGTATATGAAAGATAAATACATATATTAAAATTATATTTGTTTTCCTAACTTTCTTACTTCAAACATTTCTTATATCATTTTAGTTAAATTATCTTAACTACATTTTTGTAATTTCTAGACTTTTTGTATTATGTCATATATTCTTTACTTATTTTCTACTTCACCAATGAACTTAGTATAATTTTCCTTCTCAATTGTTAGCTTTTATAAAAAAAAAAAAATATGATTTTTTTAAATATTAAATTTAAAATTAATTCAATATCATAAAACCAATAATGTCACTTACAGCAATTGATGTTACTTCATGTAATAATTGATGTTACCAGTAACAAATTTTCCTTACCAATTGTCTTATTAGGAATCACTTTTCAATTGTGATTTGGTGACCTCACTAAGAATTGTGAAACTTGCAACAATCTTTACATAAACGATTATTCTACAAGGAATTAAACTTGTAACCTTAGCTTTGATACTAATTGTTGTATCGAACACTTACCACTAGGGCAAAAATTATAGTCAATAATCAAGACAACTTTTTATAATTAAAAACGTATCAACCAAGTATCACGATTCGATTATGACTTGGCTCACTTTGTCCACGTCACAGAATAATTGATGTCACCTACAACAACCATAACCAATTGTAGTTAACAATATTAAGTAGAACAACTCATTAACAAAAGAAGATATCATAATTTCATTTCTAGTCAAAATTATATAGATTAAAATATTAGATAATGAGAAGTTTAAAGAGGTTACATTAAACTTTGTAAAGTAGGTATTATGAACACCCTAACATAAGTGAGTTAAGTTGATTTATAGTATTCCTTCTTATGAGTAAAATATTATCATCTGATAAGACATACTAGTATACAAATTATTTTAGAAGACACTCTATTTGAAACCCTTATCTTTTGGATGATCTTGTTTATTAATACCAGATGAAAGAGACTAAATATTATATTTCTCTCAATTTGAATGGCTTCTCATTGCCTCATCTCAACACTCCAATAATGATATTTATTGGTTAACTTTAATAAATTCTAAAATCATTAATTACCCTGCTTCATTAATGTTTAAGAGACCACATTGTGAATTTGAGTATTTGAGTATAGACACCACTTATTTCATAGCCGTATGTACCACCACCACTATTAAATACTTAAAGGTTCTCTTTATTAATTTTAGATCACTTACTCAAAATCAACGGGTACTTAAATGATAAGAACGAATAGTGCATGTAATTATGATTCATCCACTTACGGTGACTTGAATGGCGGTCATCCACCGTTGAACAATGTTAACCTCCAAAACAAATTTTCCAAAAATTAACATAGAATATAATACAAAATTTAACGCATGTTATATTTAAAATCATCCTAATTACTAATTTCGAATATCACATAATTTATATTTTCCAATTATTATACAGATTAAGTTTATATCCATACCTTAAGGTACATTCTATTTCATCTATACAACAATCCACACATTTAATCAACTCCGTAATTGAGTAGATGCTATATATTAATTCCCCTTATATAGTGATAATGTGCTTACTAGAAAAAAACTATTCTATACTTGAGAATTTTCCCATCACCTCCTGGTATCCAAAGTTTCAAAATGCACAACAACAGTATCTCCCCTTAAATAATAATTCAAAAAGACGAAAAAAAGGAAAATGAAATGATTAAAGAATGGTCCACTTACCTAAATCAAGAATCAACAAAATTCCATACGAAATTATACAATTACCTACAATTTTTTATACAGAGATTAGGATTCGTAGATAAAATGTTCTTTTATTTATGTATGAATTTAGATGTGTATAAATTTGTATTATCCACTGTTTTATTCATAAGTAAATACAAATTAATTTCCCAGCCAAACAAATCAGTAGAAAATTTAGCGCATGACTGATAAATAATTTTGAAGGAATTGATTTGTAGGCATGGATAATTTTATCCATTCGTAAAGTAACTAGCATTTTATATACGAAATTTATATACATAATCAACACAATATTCTATTAAAAGATTTTACCTATGGATTGAATAAAATATTTTATTAGAATCATTAAGTAGATTATGTCCTTTTGAAACATTGCAAATAAAAAAGTTCACCTTCATCGTCCTCAAACCACAAAAACACTTTGGTGTCAGGAGGATTTCCGAACTGAAATCTTGTCACCTCACGTGTGGGAAAACCATCATTGTAAGGAGAAATTCACGTGTGTTGGAATCTTTGATGATGATTTTGATGTTGGAATGTTGTTTTGGGGTAGGTGCATCTTTGGTTATATACTATGTGTGTAATTTGTTACTTAGTAAATAGGATGGTCGCGGTCCTTCTGGACATTGGTGTCTTTGTTTTTCATCATGGCCGTTTCTTCCTTCTAGGCGTTGATTTAAGACAAGTAAACGTAATAGATAGCAAAATCACCACATAAATGGTCAAGAAAAATAGTTATTTTATAAGTAAAAAAATGTTTATGTGGGATATTTTTTATGGAGTAAGATAGATGGGATACTTTATCTTCTTGGAAAAATATGTGAACTGTTTCATGTACATTTCACATGATAAAGTTATAAAGTGATTAGATTATAATTAAGTGCGATATTAGATAAAATGTAATTAATTTAATCTTCTACTAAAAATCAATAATTTTTCTTTGTTTTTAAAAGTAAAATAAATAAAAGAGTAAAAGTGAAGCTTAATTAAATGACGTCAAATTTTTTATTGGTATTTATATTTCCAGCTTAATTAGAATTAGATGCAGATATTTTCCCAATAATATCTTTTCTTCAGATAAAGAAAATATCAGAAAAAGTTCGTTTGGATAAGTCTTTACTCCTTCGTAACGTAGACAAACCTTTTTCTCATCCTATTTTTGTTTTGAGGGGCCTATCATTCTGTGGTTCTCAATTGAACAGTCTTCTGAAAATTACGTTCTTTGTGTTAGCAGCTTTAAATTATTGGTTTACATTTTTTATTTTAGTACGTTTCGATGTCAGGGTTTGAGTCTTGTCACAGACACTCAATATATGGGAGGTGAGAAATAACTGACATTGATAATTAGGTTCTTTCAACTAAGTTTTCGTGTTAAGTAACAAGTTTTGCTATGACAATATCTAAATTAAAGAAAAATCATCTAGTGTAGATAACTTTTTCACTTTGCAGCTGTTTTTTTTTTTTTAACAGTAAAAATTTAAATTAATGAAAGTATTTTAAGGGTGTGCCAATCTTAATATAAAAAGAAAAGAAAAAGGTTCTTATGATAGAGACGGAATTCATTTTGTTTATAATTGATGTTAGGATTAAGTTATGTTAATTATAAATGTGTTGGTAGTTCTTATGTTACTGAATTTATACTCTCTTGGGCGATCTTGTATTCTGTTTTCTTATATTTAGTATACCTGTTTAATACTCTTCTTTGTTGTAGAAAAAATATTGAGTTTTATATGAAGTCAAAAGTTCTCTATTAAATTTATCATTTATAAATATTTGTTTTATCTTAAATTTAATCTCAATCTTGAAGTCAAACCCACTTTATATGAAATATTTTTCATCTTCCTTGCTATTTAGTTTTAGTACAATAAAAATAAATTTAAATATATAATTTTTGATGTTGAAATTTAATTGATCTTGATATATGAAGTGGTTTTTTCATCATTATGATGTAATTTTTTTCATAATATTACTAAAATAGGTAAGATTTTCCTTTTTAAAAATGGATAAATCGTAGGAAGAAGTTAAGTTAAGGATATACAATTGATTGAGGACTTTTACTAAAATAAAATATAACTGAAATCATATCATTATAATATGATTTTTAATTATATTATTTTTTATTAAAATCGTACCAGTTGTATTATTTTTTTATTAAAATCGTATTATCAGGATATTATTTTAATAATTTCTGTTTAACATTTTTAATTAAAATCATTTTCTTGTGACAGACTTTAACGTCGTTCAATATTTTACTAAATGATGTCTCTGTCATAAAATTTCTTTAAACAAAAAGAGTTATCTATTTTTATAAATAAAAAAATATCTATTTTTATAATAATGTAAAATAATTATACCAAAATAGTGAAAAACCCGTTGAAAGTATATTATTTTGAAATAGACATATAACGTTTGAGAAACGAGTTGGATATCTGCTTAGTATTTTAGTTACATCCATGAAAAAATAACATAAATTTTCTTCTAGGCCTTTATTAAAGAAAATATAAATAAAATGAATAAAAATAAAAACATGTGTACGAATAAGACTGAATTAATAAAATAAAATTTGAATTAATTTAATTAAAGAAAATAAACATAAGAAAACATAGTATAGCATTTCAAAACCTTTAAAAATTATTTTCACTTTTTATCTCTTCTAAAATGGAAATTAATTTAAACTTTCTATCTTTTTATTTCTTCTCAGCCAATACTTTGCAGACATAAAAAGTTATCCCTAAAATCCTGTTACAAGTACCATGAAAGCTACTTTTACGTATTAAAAATATCAAGGAGGTATTTAACACTAATTTACAAAATATTTAAACAAAACTAACTTCTTAAAACTTAAAATAACTAAGAATATTCAACCAATTTTTTTTACTAAAATATTTCATACGTAAACTTTTAAAAGAAACTTAAATTCAGGTTCTCAATATTTTCATTCCATAAGTACTACTATCTTATTTTACATGACTAATATATTAATGTAAGGATTAATATGAATAATAGATGACATAGAAGAAAAAATGATCACACAATATATTTTTGAAGAATTATGATGCATCATCTAAGTCCAAGATTAAAGTAAGTGTTGAAAATTATTTTATTCGGAAAGTAAACGAATCGTCAACGATATTTATATTTTAACTAATTATGTATTCATTACTGAAATGAATAAATTGGAATAATTTAACACAATTATTTATGTTTATATTTTTTAAACATATATTTTGTTCATACACAAAGAATATAATAGAAAATTGAGAATATCATATCAAAGTAATATATAAATAATTTTTTTTTTTCAATTTATTAATACGAGTCGTTTTATTTATTTATTTTTGAATAATTATTATACGAGTTAGTTGGGATAAATAAATTTTATCTTGATTGAGAGAGATCTATTAATAGAAATACAAAATAAAAATAAAAAGGTGTTAGTGAGATAAAAAAAAATTATAAAATAATCTCATTTTAATTAATATTTACTTATTTAAATCTTAGTCAAACTTCTATCTACACTATCTTCAAATCATTATTTATTAATAACTTTATTATAATTACATACATAATTTTGTTATAATATTTATTTTTTAAATGAAACAAATATAAAAAATCATACTTAATAATTATAGATTATATATGATAACAAGCAGATAACTAAACAAATACTCTACTAGAGATAAATTAAATAATATAAATAAATAAAATAGATTAGTATATAATTAAAATAAATTAAATAAATTAAATAAAAAATAAAATAATAAAAATAAATAAGGTAAATAAATTAAATAATAAAAAAGAAATAAAAAAATGTACTTGATTTATTAAGATGATATTTTTTTCTCTTTTTCTCTTTTCCTTTCTTTTTATTTCTATCTCCTTATTTCTTTCTTTCTCCTTCTCTCTCTTTCTCTCTTCTTCTCTTCTTTCTTCTTTCTTATTTTTTTTCTCTCACCATATTTTTACGCCCCACACTATTTATACAAAGTAATTTCTTATAAAATTTTATTTTCTTTTAAATTTTGGATAATGTTTGTAGATTTTTTTGAATCTTGTCTTGTCCCGTCATGGAAAGAACTCTTATGCGAAGAGATAAGGTAGTTCTAAGTGGATGATTCTTTCTTCTAAATTCATTTTAAAAAAATAGTTTATTAATATAAAAAATAATAAATATTCATAAATGATATGATTTCAATATATTGTATAAAAAATATTATATTATAAATCTTTAGAGGTTACATATTTATTTTTTTTCTAATAAATATTAATTAATTAAACCTATTTTAAACCAAAAATATTCAATACACTACACATTTAAAAAAGTGATATTCTAAAAAATATTTAGAAAAAGGCTTAACATATAAAAAATGAAAGAAGTATACTTATATTACAATGTTGAAACTCCAATTTCTACTAGAAAGTATAGTTTTTTTTAAAGGTCTATCAAATTAATTTTCGTCTTCAGAAGTAAAATGTGTAAAACGTGGATCACGACGCGATCCAATCTAGTGGCTATAAAAGGTGGGATAGAGTGAGTGTATTATCCTTTCTTACTGAAGATAGATAAACAGTGTAGTGGACTGAGTTGAGTAAGTCCCTTATCTATTCCTATTTCTATTACCTTATCCATTTATACTTCTTTCTCCTAATAATTTTCTATTGCTTCAATTTTCCTGTTTTATATTTATAAGAATGCTCTATTTCTATTGTTTCATTTATACCTCATTTTAAAAATTGAGAACCCACTGAATTATAAACCATCATAAACCAAACTTTACCAAATTTTATTTCATTTTTCTTTTCAAACCATGCAATTCGGTTCAGTAAGTGGTTTAGCTTGAAAAATGACCTAAAAACAGTAAAATGTACTATACTTTTTCACATTTAGTATTTTAATTAATTAATAGAGTTATTTAACTTTTTCAGCATAATTATTTTATTATGAATTTGTAATTATAATAATATAAAATTTGTCAACAATTAATAGGAAATATTTTAGTTAAAGTCATTCCTTATTGATACTTTAAGTTAAATAATTGTTCAACTATACATAATAAAATTATTTTAATTTTAAAAATAAACTCATCAAACTGTAAAATAATTATTTGATTCAGTTAATTTTAACCGAAACAAATCGCATCATATTGCTGACATTTTTTTTATTAATTTGGATTACTTTTAGTTCAAGATGAACCAAATCATATATAATAGCTTTCTCTTAATTTCCGTAAACATTAAGCATCAACATCTTCCCTAGTTACTTTTATTGGTTCTTTTAATTAATTTTTGGCTTGTGGTTCACTCTTAATATAAATTGACACTCCAGTTGCTTATTCCTATTCATTTATTGATTTATATTTTTATAAAACGTTAATTTTATTGTCTAGTGAGGAAAGTCTCTTATTTTTGGCTTTCTACACAACTTCTTCTCTCAGTCACACCCTGTATAAAAACAACACACTACCATTGGCATTGACACTTTTCTTAGAAAACCATAATTAATTTGAATTCATCCTTTAACTTTCACAATGCAGCAATTTGGAGAGAGATGAATTTCAAAAAATGGTTTTGTCGGCTGGGTGTTGGGGAAATAAGGTGAAGATAATTGCAAAAGGAGGAAATAAGGGAGAAAAAAAAACTTAATATGTGACAGTTAAAAATTGTCATTGTATTTAAAGTAATTTTAAATATGTGCATTTACTAATAATTTAAAACTGTAGTGAAATGTTGATGTCATTTGAGATTTAACACGTAATTAAAAGGACAAAGTCTACAATAGTTTAAAATTTTAGGAATACAATGCCCCAAAGAACAAATTTTGAAGAAAATAATAGATTGGAGAAATTCACCAACCTATTCAAACTTAACCACAACAATTGATGAAAGAAACAATAATCTAAAAAAATAAAAATCACAAAACCAACTGTTTAGTACATTGTATTTTGCTTCGAAAGCGACCCAATCCATTTGTTATGCATTACTAATGTACATGTCTATATGTTTTTATCCTAACTATTTTTTAACATCGTTTGTTACTGTTTTTCATTTCCAATTTATTATGTATATGATTGTATACTTTTATTTACAATTTCCAATAACCAATGTTAGTGTATATATGAGCATTAATCAATAGTAATATCTGATGTAGGCATATATATTATAGGTAATAGCATTTCATATTTACTAAGAAATTAAATTTACTCACAGGTTGAAAGAGCTTGAAAACACATTCATCTTTTTGTGAAGATTACTGTCACTGAAAGATGAACTCTTTAGGATTGTCGCATCTCCTCCAAATTCTTACATGCATTCTGCTATTCACTTCGTCATTTTCTAAAGATGATCGAAAGGTAAATAATATATATCCAACATTGCTTGACCTAGCCATTGAAACAGTTTGCCCTTACAGAAATATACTTTCGTAAACATATACTTCAAGTATCTCTTTTGAGAGTGTACAATTAATACTTCACTTTGTATTTAAATTTTTCATCAACTAGTTTTCACATTCCTTCTATCTTGAGAAGTTATATCTTTTCATAAATTACTCTTAAGTTCTTATCTTTTTATGATTTTTTGACATATTACAGATTTACATAGTCTACATGGGCGAATATCAGAAGGATGTGGAACTCACAGAATCGTTTCACACCAGTATGGTTCAAAGTGTTCTTGGCAGGTCATATATTCTAGCTCCCCATTTTTATTAGAATATTCATCTCAAACCACTACCTATGTTCGTGTCTTATTATATTTCAAATGTCAGCTTTTATATAATTGTTAATCTTGTTTAACTTAAATGCTGTTTTGAAGGACTTAAAAAGAAAAATAATGAAATAGATTGCTAAAGATAGAGCAATTCTTTTATTTTAAATTCTATTATCAATTAAGAATATGTTATTTCTTTAACTAAAATAAGTTGATTAAAATTTCAAATGGCATATATCCATCCAGCAAATTTGCATCAGATACTTTGCTGCACAGCTACAAGAGTTTCAATGGATTTGTGACGAGGCTAACCAAAGAAGAATCAGCAAGAATGAAAGGTAATTTTTTTTCAACAAAGAAACAAAATATAATAATAAATAGATTACTTGAAAAATTCCAATTATACATATGTGTATATTAGCTCAGACCACATTTTCATAAGCCTTTTGCGTTATTTGTAAATGTATTTTTGGTTTGTTCAATATTCCTACATTAATATGATTGTGAGTCTATATGTAACCCTAATTATGATGTATACATTTTGTGAAAATTTGGAATGTTTGGCCAGAAATGGATGGTGTGGTGTCTGTTATTCAAAATAGAGTCCACACTATGCAAACATCGAGGTCCTGGAACTTCCTTGGCTTCCCCGAAAATGTCCAAAGAACAAATGTAGAAAGTGACACAATCGTTGGAGTACTAGATAGCGGAATTTGGCCTAGTCACGATAGCTTTACCGACCGAGGCTTTGGTCCACCACCACAGAAATGGAAGGGAACATGCCTTAACTTCACTTGCAATAAGTAATGTTTCTTATAACATGCTACAACTAAAGAGCATGCCTGGTTTCAATTTTTGAACTCACATTTTCGTCTTTTTCATGTCAAATTTGATCGAACGGTGCTACAGTTAGTTGTCCTAGCTTATTTGATCCACCTCAATAGTAAACCAATGTGGATCCAAACACATACACCAAAATTTAAGTAATAAAATTTTCAAAATATTAATTATTAAAAATAAAACTAACCATTGAATCACTTATCTATGAATGCTTGCTTCATGATTTGTTTGTAGAAAAATAATTGGAGCAAAATATTTTCAAGTTGGGGGTCAGCACGCCCCCATGTCTGCAACTGATACGGAGGGTCACGGGACTCACTGTGCATCCATCGCTGCTGGAAACCTTGTTCCCAATGCAAATCTGTTTGGGCTTGGCTCAGGAACCGCAAGAGGAGGAGTTCCATCAGCACGCATTGCTGTGTATAAAGTTTGTTCGAAAAGGAGTTGTACAGGTGCTGACATTCTTGCAGGATTTGATGCAGCCATTATGGATGGTGTTGATATTCTTTCTGTTTCATTGGTATCAACATCCAGACCCGTACAATATTTTGAAGATGTAATTGCAATAGGAGCTTTCCATGCAATGAAGAGAGGCATATTAACTTCTCATAGTGCAGGCAATTCAGGTCCAGGTCCTAACACAATCCCGCATCTTGCACCCTG
>Ga0099825_1009351_pt1 | contig 11227 bp, 6 predicted proteins | sample SiratroredBW_FD_76838 | JGI IMG/M metagenome (GOLD analysis project Ga0099825, IMG submission 76838) | Root nodule microbial communities of legume samples collected from California, USA - Siratro red BW | ecosystem: Host-associated > Plants > Roots > Nodule | place: USA: California | collected...
ATATAAAAAAAAATATATATATATATATATATATATATATATATATATATATATATATATATAGTATTAAAATATGTAACTTAAATAAGTAATAAATTTTATGATGGTAAAATATATGACTAAATTTTAAAATATTTACTTTATAATAATTAAAAAAACAAGTGACACTTTACCTCTAGACGTAGTTTTGTCTGAACACGAAAATCTTATGTAATATAAAATAAAATTTGAAAATATTTGTTTCATTTGATTTTGATTAATGAAAGAATTTTTCTCACTTCTACCCACTATTTCAAAGCACAAACTGTTAATGAGAGTTTCATCAAAATTTGTATGGAAATAGTTGTGTCATGGAACAGGAAGCAAAACTGTATGTTTTAAAGCAATGTTCTATATTCTAACATACAAATGAAATGATATAATTTCAGAAAATTTAGATGATATTTAATATTTTCTATTAACAGCGGGAGACTAATTTCTCTTAAAATGTAGAGATCATTGAAATTATTTTTTTTAATTAAAACGCTCATCATTCACATTGGATGAAATCTAACCTTGCTATATAAATACCCTAAATTATATAAATACCTTAACATATTATGGTTCCCACAAAAAGCCAGACAGAAGGGATAAATACTATAGGGGGTGAGGGTTTTTTTTTGTTTATGTAGACATTTTTTTTACTCGGGCTAAGGCACCTCTAATATTTTATTTTATTACCAATTCTTTATTTGCTCATAAAACAAATAAAAAATATAACAAAAAAACTAATTAACAAGGTTAAAACATTAGAATAGTGAATTTCTTTTATATATTTATAAAAATAAGTATAAAGATGAATAAATCGTACCTTCTTATGCAATTATCTAATTAGAGACGTTTTAATAACAGTATCAAAATTTTTAATTTTAATTAAAATAGTGTTTAAGTGAAAAAAAAAATGAAAATAGTGTTACCATTTCGGTACACACAAAGATATTATATCTGAATGATGCTCTAACTCAAACCAAAGAAAGAAATTTGTGGAAAATCAATAAATTCTATGTAAGTTAGATGAAGAAGACCAAAAGTTATTAAAATTACAGTACTTTAGCCTAAATTAATAAAGAAATAATTTTATTTCAAAAAAAATTTATGGGAGAATCAAAAAATTCCAAGAAGAAGCAGAAGACCAAAAGTATTAAAATTGTACAGGAAGGTGCTTTAACCCAAACTAAATATTAAAATGACATCATAATAGTGTTTTAACCCAAGCTGATAAAGAAATAACTTTTTGAAGAAGCAAGGGATTCCAATATGTAGAAGACCAAAAGTCATTAAAAATAAACCAAAATTGTACTTTAACATAAAATCAATAAACAAAGAACACTATGAAAAGCAACAAATTCCATTTTTAACACTAATGGCTATTGCAATAGTGACACTATTACACAATTTTCATTCTATATTTTTTCACTAAAATCATGTCATGCACCCATAATTTTAACTAAATTTTTTTAAATTTTAAAATCATTTTTCTTTAAAAAAAATTGTGTCATATAGATACAATTTACCTATTTTCGTAAATAAAAAATAACAAGAATAAATTACTTATCATTGATAGATAAGATAATAATAAAAAAGAAATCAAATTTAAGTGCATCACAACACACAAAATTCAAAAGAAATTAGCATCATTCTCACATGACATAATTTAGTCTTCAATCATACTTTATTTTAAACACAAAAACCAATTAGGATATCCTTCTATGGAGTCAACATATCGTGAAAAGTCCAAATTTGTAAAAACATTTTAGTTGAACCACTTACACAACCATAAAAGACATGAAGGAAGGAAAAAAAACTCCTTGATAATAATCAATTATGGGTCAATGAAATGTAAATATTTGAGTTGTTTCCATCAAACTAAGTTTTAAAGAACAATTTGACTAACATCATGATATCCACCCACCCATGTATTTTATTAAGGAGTGAAGAATCAAATTAGCACAAGGGCAAGTGTATTGTAGTTCAAAGGTGTTATAAGGATATAGTTGGTGTGGGGTAGAATTTTCTTATGCTTTGTTTGGATGGATAGATGGATTTAAGTGAATTTGAGGGAGTAGATTGAGTTGTTTGGATTAAGAGATAGATAGTGAGATTTGAATGGAAAATTTGTGAGTGATGTGATAAGTGTGATTAATATTTAAATTTTTTTAACTAATAAAATTTTCTAAAATTGTAAGATTACAAATTTATTCTTATAATTAAAAATAATTAAAATAAAAATTTATTAATATTCTTTTATAAATTATTTTTAAATATTTCTAAATTCAATTTTATTATTATTATTATTTATATTATTAATTTATTATGATTATATAAACATATTTATATTATTATTTATTATTTTATTATTATATTATGTTATATAACTATAATTAATCCATTATGATATAGAATTTATTATGTTAATGGAATAGATTATGTAATTGGTTATAATTATATATTATAATAAAATTTGATATAATAATATTATTAAAATAATAAATAATAATATAAATATATTTATATAATAATAATAATAATAATAATAATAATAAATTTATAATATATAGTATATGTTATATATATATATATATTAATTATACAAAAATAAATAAAGTAAAAAGAATGGTATATATATTATTTCATACATATGAGGTGACTTTCCTTTTAAATCTTCTCAGGTATGAGAAGTGATGGAATACGATCCAACCCAAATTGATAATATAGTTTAGATTTTTATTTGGTATATGTGTTTGGTCTTTTTGGTATTCTAATTTTTGTTGTTTGGATTTAAATTTTAGTAAACAAAAGAAGATCCACCTGTGGCCCACATGGAAGGTGAAATACATAGCTATTTTAAGAAATACAAAACATTTGACTAGGCAAGATGAAGCTGGGGTCTACTTCAATAAATAAAGTGAGAAGAGAGCTATGTTGGGCTGAGATGCACAGTGAAGATGATGATGTCATTTGGCTTTCCAATATGAAGTTGGAGTCCACTTCAACATACAAAGTGAGAATAGAGCTACGAGGTTGCACCATTCACCAATGACAAAAAGGAATGTGAGGACCACTCCAATCATCAAGTTTTCTTGGAAATAATCAAGCATGCAGTCTATGCATTAATTAGACTTCAAGAAACGTGAGCACTCTCCCTTGGAACAAGCAACGAAGATAAGTTCCCAATACATAAAAAAAGATGCACCCAACCATACAACATATTTCCAACGGTTAACTCAAGAGGGCTGCACGTAGAGTTCCTCCACTAAAGGTGGCGCAAACCATTGAGGATATGCCATATGACAACAACTGAATGGAGAGTAAGGAAGTTAAAGAAGCTAGGGTTATGTAGGTAGCTTACTTCGTACGCTACTTAAGGGAGAGCTTCTAGTGCAAGCTTCTCATTCTCTATAAATAGATGTGCAGGTTCCTTGTATTTCAAGCTTAATTGTATAATGAAATGCTGACCATTTTTCAGCTTATTTGTCAAGTTTCCATTTGAGTCTTTTTCTCCAAGAAGCCTTGAAACTTCCTTGAAGGTTGGCCCAACCTCTTCCAAGTTCACTTGCATCAACTAGTTCATCTCTTTGCTTGAAGCTTCTACCGTAACTTCTTCCATTGCTTCACTTTCCACAATTTCTTCCACTTGTTCCTTGCTTATGCTTTGAAGAGGATATCTTTCCATCAACATTGTTTGGTGCAAAGCTTCCTCAAGGCTCCACAATCACATGTAGAGTTTCAACGGGCAAGACACCATGGATTTCCCTTCTATCAAGAAGAATGTCTCTCTGCACTCTCCCTCATTTCCATCCCTTTTTTCTTTGCAAATTAATAGATTCAAACACATTTCATCCATCAAACCTATCTCTTTAAACAGAACATCACCTCAACCAAACGAAACATTATTATGGGAAAGCTATGAAACTAGCTTAATGTCAACAAATATAAGAAATGGATTAGTAGGAAAGCTAGTGAATAACAAAAGTACATGCATTATTATATAATATCATATTAACTCTAGACCATAAATAATCCATTACAAACATCAACTGCCTACTTTACTAGTTAACAGACTATAAGCTTCACATTAGATATCTATTTAAATTTCAGTTAACAACCTAACAAACTTTTAGTGGGAATTTTATATTAGTTTCCCTATTAATCATTAAATTTTAAAAAGTAAAGTTTGTATTGCTCTTGAAAAACTTTTTAGGAAGCGCAAAATCAAAAGTTTTTTCCATTTGGGTGAGTTAACCTCTAGATGACACATCACCATTAAACTCATAAAAACCAAACTAATAAAGAAGTAAATTTTCTTTTAACAATTTGAGCAAAATTATAAATTCTTATGTAACTATGCTTATGTAACTTTTGAAGAATAGGAATGAAAATGAGTATTACTTCAATCCACACAATTATATTCAAGTTGTGAGATATTAGGTTTAGAAACAAAGAGATAGTAACTATTTTCTATTCCATTCATACCAAAGGCACGAAGAGACAAGATATATATACACAGAGAAACATGCATGTATTTATAATTGATATAACTATACAACCCATGCATGGTCAGCTAGAGCTATGTATTACATCTAACATTCCCCTGTAAACTTATGATTGAATTGACCACAACTATAAGTTTATCATGAATCCTATGAAAAGATGTTCACAAAACTGGCTTAGGTAATAAATCAGTAACTAGGTAGCGAGCAAGAAAATGGACCAAATGGACGCATTTTTGTTGAATGTAGTCATGAACGAAATGAAGATCAATTTCAAAGAGTTTGGTTCTCGTGTGCATAATGGATTTGCAACTAACGTGACTACTACTAGGCTATCTGAATAAATCTTTGAAATAATTGTGGGAATGTGAAGTTCAGTAAGCAACGATGTTAGCCATATTATTTCATCAAGAAAAACAACAATACTCTATTATTTTACCTTAGGGTTGCTTCGTGACACAACTTTCTGTTTGTGGGAAGATCAAGATAGACCAAAACCCTAATTAGCATCACTAAAACCAAGAATAGAATAGTGTGGACTGCATCGAATTAGAAGACCATAGTCAAAGGTACCCGCTAGATATCTCAGAATGTTTAACTGTCCTCCAGTGATACTCCTAAGGATGGTGCATGAATTAACAAACCTTGTTGACAACTTACGAAAGTTCAAGTCTAGTAATTAGAACACACTGCAATGGACCTACAATAGAGTGATAGAAGGTGAGATCTTGAACAATTGTACAAACATCTTGAGTGAGACATAAAGAAGAAACCATAGAAGTAGGTTGAGGATTGGAGTTAAGCATGTTTGTGCAAAATAAAAGACCTTTAATATACCTTATTTGAGATAGATAAAGATTGTCATCTTTGGTTAAGGAAACCTATATACCAAGAAACTAGTGTGAAGATCATAGGTTTTTCAAGGTAAAGTAACTACTTATCATGGATATAAGAGAGTAAATTTCATGAGATAAAACAACTGTAATGATGATATCATCAATGTATACTAGAATGAAAAGAGCATAATTTAACAAAGAGAGATGAGTCACTCTTAGTTGAATGAAAACCCGAATTTTGCAAGTATGACTAAGTTTCCAAAACCAAGACCTCAATGTCTATTTCATACCATAATTTGTCTTGTTAAGCTTGCACACAAGTTGAGAATAATGAGACATGAAGCTTGACAGTTGTTGCATATATACATTTTCTTCTAAATCTCCATTTAGAAACACATGGTTGACACCAATTTTATAAATTTTTCCATTGAGAAGAAACAACGTGTGTAAGAACCAAAAGAATAGTAATTGCTTTAACAAATGGACCTATGTTTAATCTAAACTTTTTGCTACAATCATGCCTTGTGTCGTTGAAAACTACCATCTGCATTGAACTTATTTTTAAAAATTCATTTACAGCCCACCATAGTTGCACCAAATGGAAGAGTAGTGAGAGTCCAAGTTTTAACAAGAGCGTCATACTCATCTTGCATAAATCGGAACTACATGAGAGATGATAAAGTTGCTTTAACAGTTGATGGTTCACAATGAATAGTTAAAGTAGTTGTTGTATAACTCTTGGATTTAGACATACCTGTCTTAGCTTTAGTAACCATAGGATATAAATTTGTGTGTTTGAAAAGCATTGGAATAATTGAAAGTTGGCTCAATTATTGAATTAAGATTATTTTTTGATGAACGTAAAGATACAAGAGAAATATGGGTGTGGATATCAGAATTAGTGAGAACAAAATGTGTCACATAATTACATAATTATAAGAAGTACAACCAATAACAGGTTGAAGAACAATTAATGGTAACATGTTGTCAAATTGTAAATTAGTGATAGAAGTATCATATTGAAAAACATTATTTGGAATAAAATAAGGACAAACATATTCATTAAAAATAACATGTCTCAGAATATTAGTTTTAATATTAGTTTTGTCAGTAGGAGATAGACAAATATATCCCTTGTTATGTAAACTATAACCAAGAAACAAACAACAAAAAGATCAAAAAATGTATGCTCGAAACTTAATAGGGAGAGAAGAAATAACAATAAAATTTAATCCCATATTAATTATATGACGATGTTTGCACTCAATGATACCATTTTGTTTGTAAGTATGTGGACATGTTAAATTATATTTAATTCCATTATCATTAATATAAAGTTTTAAAGATAGTAATTCTTTTGCATTATCTATTTGAATACTTTACAATTTGAAATCAGTTGATTTTCAAAGATTTAAAATGCATAAAAGTTGTCGTACATTGTGACCTTTTATCTCCAATGTATATTTAGAGTAAGCATTAAGAAAGGAAATATAGTTTTAGTAACATTGGAATCACAAATAGAGGAGGGCCCTCATATATTAATATACATTAGTTGTAGAGGATGAGTGTAAAAGTTAAAGATGATGAAAAATGCAACTAATGTGATTTATTGATAATACATGAATTATAAAACTACTTTTGTTTTCTACATTCTACATTACATTGTTTTAAATATGTTGAGCAACCTTATATGAACAATGGCCAAGTCTAAAGTGTCATAAGTATAAAGAATGTTTTGTAAAAATGAAATATGTATTATGAGCAAAGAAACCAGGAAAGTGATAAAGTAGAAAAAACATATAATCCATCTTTAATTTTTCCTTGAAGCAATATTTGGTCCTAATGTTTAACATAACAAAAAATTCAAAATAAATATTCTTATATTGAACAAACTTAGAGACGTTGATAAGATTTTTAGTGATTTTAAGAACATGCAACAAATTATTCAAAACAATTTCAATGTTAGTATGAGGCCATAGTTAGCAAATCCAATATGTTTAATACGCATCCCTGAATCATTACCTATCTTGGCCATATCATTGCCATGATATGCATACTAGGAAGAAAAAAACAATTGAATCGTTTGTTATATGATGTGAAGCCCCACTATTACGATACCAAAATGGGTCTTCGAAAGTGAAATTCGTACCAAGAATATAGGAGTCATAGTCCTCATTTGTTGTAGAGAAAAGTTGAGAAACATTAACACGAATTTGTGATGAAAATTTTCCTGATCATACCTGTGCCAACAATGAAGAACAATATGATCCTGTTTTCACAAATTTGACATTGTAATGTAGTTGTTTGCTATGATGATGAAGAAGGTGAATTCAAATAATTTTGATTGTTATTCTTTGAATTAGAAAAACGAGGAAAGCGTTTAGAGTTATTAGAACAAAAGTTAATACGACCTTAATGAGTTGAAGAAGAATTATAATGAGTTTTATTATTGCGTTGATTTATAGAAATCTAAGGATTAGAAATAGTATTAGCTTGAAGAATATGCTACTTTGAAAGCTTATGTTTATCAAATTGTTCATTCTTTTTGCGCAAGCAACGAGGCTTCAATTTCACCAACAATATAAGGGTCAAAACATGAAGTAAAAAATATAATAAAATGATCATAGTCTTCTAAAAATCCATCAAGAATTGCATCAATATGGGAACACTCACAACAACAAACATATCTATTTTTTTTAATATTAAAAAGGTATGCAGTAATACAATGATCTTTCATGGGTTTTCTAAATTGTGACATTAATTTATTGATTTTGGCCTTGGTTTGAGAAGCAAATTAGATGTATAGGCGTGTTCAAATCTAAAACAAAGAATCAAGACTCATCATCTTGGTTAGAATGGGTTTGGTCATGGAAGCTAGAGTCATGCGATAATGAGTTTGTCTTGTTATTCATAATGAAGAAACTCAACGTTTACAAGATTGACCTAAGCATCATCAGTGTTCTAGATTTTGATAGTATGTGAGTATCGTCTAAAAATCTTAAAACCTTGAGACCACAAAGCGTAACAAAAACTTATTTCTATATAGAAAAGTTATCATTATTGAGTTAAGGCTAATGGACATAGTGAAAATGAGAGGAATAAAAAAAGAAAATAATAAAGAAAACTCAACTTTCAAGACAACAAAGGAAGAAGAAGCCATGAGAGAGAAAAAAATCAACTCATGATACAATGTGATATACTAGAATTACAAACAAAGAAATAAAAACTATTTTGTATTCCATTGATACCAAAGTCACACGATGGAAACTATATATACACAAAAAAAACATGGAGTTATGAATGATATAACCATGCACCTCATAAAACTACGTAATACATCTACCAAAAGACACGCGACACCATAAAATTTGTTCACACCCAACAAAAATTATAATTAAACCACAAAGCACAACATAAACCGTGATCCCCTCATTTGAAAGAAATTTCTGTATGAATATACCAGTCTTCCGAAATATCAATATGTAGTGGTCACAAGATGTCCACTAGATGGAATGAGTGTCATAAATAGGACTATGCTAGCACACATCACAGATGCCATTATCATAATTGATTGGGTCCCCTCTAGTGCACTAGTTCATGATGACAACAAGCCTCACGACTCCAAATTTTGACACATTACAAGATCATCATAAACTCCAAACACACAAACCTTATCTTCACCTCTAAAACCATTGTCCTAGGATTTCCATAGGGCCTGAACTCGTAACTAACTTGGTGATTCTCTGCAAAAATTGTTGAAAACTCAACCACACTAATAATGGACATTTATTTGGTTAATATTTAATGAGGCGAATAAAAACTATTTAACACTCCAAAGAATAGTACCTTGAAATCAATAAGATCAGTGGTTTTCTTAAAGAAAGCAAAAGTGTTCATCACAGTAGTGGTAATTCCATTGGTCACAATATCTTTCTACCCAATCTTTCAGCTGCATTGCCCAAATGCAAAACTAATTAGCTTCGTAAACAATGTAGCCAAGAATCAACAATAATAACATCCGACAAAATTAAAACTAATCTAATCTAATTTTAAACATTACAAATTAACCATAAAACTTATAATTTAAATCCTAAATCAAACGTCACATAAACTAATAAAAATACCAAATCTATAATATGTCCTTGTTAGGGAGACGGTGCTTGTTATTAAGAACGAAAATAGAAAAACTATAAAATAAGTGTTAAATTGGATGATAAACAAACACTATAGTAACCTCTTGAAATACCTAACTGGTTATGAATTAAAGCTTAAACGCCATTGGATGCAGAAAGCAAGATCTTACAGTGTTAACAAGAAAAAACTTTGTTTATCAAAATATCCTATCATATAGTGTTTACAAGATAAAAAATGATTAATAAGAAAATTAAAATTACAGAGAGCTAACAAAAAACTGATGCAGTGTCATCCCATTAGGGATGCTAAAAAAATTGAAATGAACTGATACACATAAAAATTTTAAAAACTAGAAAAAAAATACATTTTAGTTAAACTGAATTAAAAATAATAATTTAAATAAATTAAACTGAACTATTTTTCTTAATATAATTAACATCGTTTTACATTTTTGAACTAAACCATTTTTTGTTTTACTTAACTAAATTTTATATTTTTAACAAAAATGCATTTTTCTTTACAAATTGAACTTTTCCTTTAATAGAAACGTATTCTGTTTAAACATAATTTTAATTGAAAACATAATGTAATTAAAAGTTTATCTTTTATGTGTGTATTGGCCGGCTTAACATTACCCACTCAATTAAAGTTAATGTAATTAAAATTTAAAACAAATTTCAAACTCATCTCAAAATTAGAAGTATTCTCCATTGCAAAATTCATCTCAATTTCAACTAAAAATGAATTTAGTTAAGGCATTTTTAAGGTGCATCTCTTCCTTTTCTTAAGAAATTGAAAAAAATTTGTCATACACCCAAAGTCATTAAAGCAATACTCAGATTTAATATACCAACAAGATTTTCTTCCACTCCTCCTTATTAGTCTAAAAAGTTCACACTCACTAACTCACACAATTTTATACACTGTGGAACATTAAGCCTTTCTTTGAACCCACTACCTGTTCACACATGGAAATTTGAGAATTTGCAACCTATTTATTACTGTATATATTTTCTATCAATTAGCTAAACAATAATCTTTCTTTGGGCGGACTAGAACCTAATAATAAACTTCTTTTAGGTCGTTTACATATGCATATATAAAAAAAAATTGCATGAGTAGCGGATATTACAATAGAAATAGAAATAAAGGCTTGGATCAGTGGATCCTATTCAACATGATAAAGACAAAAAAATATTACATATGTTTTCAAGGCAATGAACCAGCTGCATTATTATGTATATCATAATTACTAAAATTGCAACATACAGGAACCAAGGCTACAACACAACAAAACAAATTATATAAGCAAATTATATAAGCCTAATCATCAAACATAATTATGAATTATGTGTGTTTATTCTTTAATTCCGAACCCCTATAAGGTCAACATAATATGATCAAACTTTATTCACCACAATAATTTAACATGAATGAGGCTCTGATACCAATTGATAGAATAAATCACATAACTGTATCCAGGGATGACAATTAATTACTTGATATGGTTATGATCTCAACCAAAATCCTAAGAGACCACAAAGTCTTTTATTCTGATTTTGAAATATTGGGACCAACTCTTAACCTTCTCTTTTCCTTTAACTTCTCAACAAGGAGTTTCCATTAAACCAACAATCTAAAAGTTTGGTGGGTGTCATTAAAATTATCTTAATTTTTCATTAAAAATGTCTTAATTTTGAACCCGTAGGATATATATATATATATATA
>Ga0099825_1009353_pt1 | contig 11225 bp, 5 predicted proteins | sample SiratroredBW_FD_76838 | JGI IMG/M metagenome (GOLD analysis project Ga0099825, IMG submission 76838) | Root nodule microbial communities of legume samples collected from California, USA - Siratro red BW | ecosystem: Host-associated > Plants > Roots > Nodule | place: USA: California | collected...
AAATTTTCAACATTCATGAAGAATGGACTCTGCGTCGTATCTTCATTTCAAATTGTCCAACATTTATGAAGAAGGGGCTCTACGTCGTATCTTCATTTCAAATTTTCAACATTTATGAAGAAATGACTCTACATCGTATCTTCATTTTAAATTTGCAGCTATACTAAGTCTCTAGTTATCCCTTGGTTTGTAGATCCCCTGCAACGCAAGATCTCAGCCTTCGTATATATTTATTTCCAAACCGAACAAAATTAGTGTTTTTGTCCTTGCTTATCTTTTACTCAACTAATCTGAACTTCTTAAAAGTTTATATCATTTGGTAAAATTTAAGTAAGGAGGGGCAGCTGTCAACACCCAATTTCATCCGGACAAATAAATTATTTCAGATTATAAAACAATATAAAAATTAAAATAAAAGTGCATGTTATTTAGCTTTATTATACTTTGTCATTTAAATAAAAAAGAGAGAGGTTTTGGTCCCATTATATTCTATTAATAAAGTTTTAAAATACAATTCATGAAAAGAAATAGTAAGATCAGTCTATTAAAAATTTGTTGAAAGAAAAAAAATAGTAATTAAAAATATATTGAATTTTTTCTATTAAGAGAAAACTAAAAAAATGTGATAATTAAAAGATAATAATTAAAAAATAATAATGATTAAAAAACGAAAATAACAAATAATAATAATAAATATTAACTAATTAATGATTAAATAATAAAAGTAAAATAAAAATAAATATTTATATTAGAAAAGGAGAATAAATAATAAAAAAAACAAGAAGAAAGGAAGACTGCTTTCAAACTGTTTACTTGATTTGCACGTTCAAGATAATAAATAAATAATAAAAAATAATAAAAAGAATGAGTCAATGGCAGTAGACCCAATGTTCTCACTCCCTAACTCCACGTATTTGTTTTAAAAAAAAGAGAAATATTTGCAAATAATAATTTTAAAACTGCTCAGATAACAACCCACGTTCTCCACTTAAATAAAAATAAAATTAATAATAAATAATGGATTGTTACCGTTGAAAAATGGTTTAAGTCTCATTCCTGCTAGATTCATTTTTAATATTAATTTAAAAAAAGTAATTAAAAATAATAAATATGAATGAGTCAAAGAGTGGTAACCTCCCTGAACTGAACTACTGGCATTTTAAAAAAAATAATATCAATTAAAATAATATGAAAAAGAAAAAGAGATATATTAGTCAAAGGAAGAAAAAGAAAAGGACACAGATCATTTTGGTGAAAAAAAAAGAGAACGAGAGAGAATATTGAGAAGAGAGAAAAGAAGAAAACACACTAAGAAAGAAAAGACTAGGCACCAGGTATTTTTTTTCCTTTTATGGCATAAAATAAAAAAGCACCCACAATTATTCCTATTTCATCAACATGCATCTCCATGAACACATAATTCCACAATGTTTTTGCATTGTGTTTTTGCCTTGCATCTCCACTGTACATCCCACCATGAATCTCCATCACCTTTCCATTCCATTCCAATAATCATCAACCAAACCACCTTCTATGCCATGTTAACCCCACTTCTTAAATACACAAACCAAATATCATCCAAATAAAAATAATAAAATATTTTCTTTGTTTATTTGCTTTGTATTTATAGGCATTTTTATAAATATACTTACTCGTTTTTATTATTTGATGGGATTGTTATCTTAATTGGGAAAAATAATACTTTAGAAAAAAAAAGCCATACTTATTTCCATTAATTTGATTAAAGGTACCATCTTAGGACGGGCGTTGCGGGGTGCTAGTACCTTCCCCGCACGTAACCGACTCCCGAATCTTGGAATCTGGTTCGTAGACATTTTTTTTTCTTGGTTTTTCTATGGTTTTCCATAATAAACTGTAGTGGCGACTCCAAATCTCTATTTAATTATCTAAATATTTTTAAAATAAATTTTTAATCGCCCCGTCGTGAGCCCGGTTGCGACAATGTGTTAGAGAGAGTTATCTCGTTAAAAAGTATTAGGAATTGAGTTTTATTCTAATCCATCATCACAAAATCAGTCTAATCCATCATCACAAAATCAGTACATGAGATCTTCAACCCACACCCCTCACACCGAGACATGGACATCTCAAGTAAAAGAATAGATATTTGTGGTTAGTGTGACAATAACTCAATAGTAAGTGACATGATGGATACAACAAATCTCATTCAGATAGACTCTGATGTCATTTTAGTAAGTGAGTTTATGTTTAACTCAACGTCACAAAACTAGTTTGTAAGGTAAGGTTTGCATCGTAGTTATATATTATGATTTGGTCATACCTTTAATAGGTATAACATCTCCAACATACCTTTTCACGTCGCGGTATGAACATTTCAAACATTGACTAAATATTTGTGGATGATCTAATAGGAGCTTAGTAGGGATAACATACAATCTCAATGAATTATTTTATTGATATCAATCACACCAATTACATTCTAATCATTTTTGTTTGTAATAATCAAGCTTTTAAAAATGGGAATAAAAATATGTTTAAATGAACAGGAAGATTCTAAAGCTATTGTTTCCTAGTTATTGTGGAGATATTGAGAATACTTTTTATCATAATAATCTACTATTTACAACATTCCCCTTCTATTTCATAAATGAATATCGATCATTCACAAATTACCTACAAGATCTTGAAATCTACCATGAGGAAGCCTTTTCTAGTGAAATTGACTACTATCTGAAATCTTATAGGGATGTGAGTTGTAACCACTAGGCCTATATCAAGATTTTTTTTTATGAAGTGTCTATCAATTTCAATATGTTTGATCCCATCTTCTTGGATTGAGATATAAGAAATGCTCATAGCTAACTTGTCATCACAGTACAATTTTACAAAGACATCAAGATTTATTTTAAGATCACTAAGTATGATCTCCATCCATAGTCCTTCACACACACCTTGAACAAGGGCTCAAAATTCATTTTCTACACTAGAACGAGATACTCTATCATGTTCTTTTCCTTCTTTAAGTCAGTAGATACTTTTTTAAGAAACATACAATTCTTATAATTTTTTTTGTCAGTAATAGAACCTGCATAATCTACATCAATATATCTTCAAGGTCAAAATGTCTCCTTTCTTAAAGCATAACCTTTTTCTTAGGCTTAACTTCAAGTACTGAAAAATTTTGTCAATTGCTTGCATGTGTTTTTCTTTTGGATCATGCATAAACTGACTTACTATACTAATTGCATAAACATTGTCTGGCCTTGTGTGTGATAAATAAATAAGTTTTACTTCCAATCTCTAATATTGAATTTTTTTTTTCTATAGAAGGGCTTTCTTATCTTCCAATTATATGATTATGTTCAATAGAAACTCTTGAGGTTCTAGATCTCAACTTACTTTTCTTTAAGGAGATCAAGAACATAGTTTCTTTAAGAGATTAAAAGAAACCCTTTTTTGAATAAGTAACCTCTATTCTAAGGAAATACTTAAATTTTCTGAAGTCTTTCATTTCAAATTGGGTCACCAATTTCTTCTTAAAGCCAATTCCTTTGTTTCATCATCTCCTACAATAATCATGTCATTTGCATAGACCAACAATAATATAAGTTTACATGTAACATAGTATTTTATGAATAAAGTATGATCTCCTTGCCTTTGCTTATATCATAAGGAAATTATTGCTTTTGTAAATCTCTTAAACCATGCTCTTAGAGATTGTTTAAGACCTTCTTTAGGAGGCACACCTTATTCCTTCCACCATGAGTTTTAAATATGGAAGGAATATCCATGTACACCTTCTAAATCTCCATGAATAAAGACATCTTCACATCCAACTTGTGTAATTCCCATTCAAAATGAGTTGTTAGAGCAAGAAAAACTCAAATAATCTTTGCTATAGGAGAAAAAGTTTCCCTATAATCAATTCCATAAGTTTGAGTATACGCTTTTGCAACCAATCCAACTTTATACTTGTCTATTGACTCATATGCCATATGTTTCACTATAATACCCATTTGCACCCTACTATCTTGTAGTCTCTTGGTTTGTCAACAATCTCCCATGTTGAGTTTCTTTCTAATGCATCATCTCCTCTCTCATGTCTTGAGTCCAATGTTGATTTCTCATGGCTTCTTGGCTTAAGGTAAGATTTTTTATGATGTGAATGACAATAATAAAGGTTTGACGTTTATTAAAAAGATTGTCATCGCAGATATATTGATAAATAGGATATTTAACACATGATCATTTTCCCTTTCTCAACACAATGGGTAAATCCTCAATAACACTAACCTTCTTATTGCTACCTTAAGGGATCCTCACTTTCAAGTCAAACAACTCATCTTGCCTCAAAGTCGAAGTGGGTTGTCTTAGATATTTTTTTGTCAAAGAATTTGTCTTCTTCCTCATTGTAGATTTGTTCAATCCTATCTATGTTGGCATCATCAATTAGATCTTGAGCATTTGGCGAAGATGAACATGGCAATGACAAAGGAAGGATCCTCCACTTCAAGTGTTTTCTTCCATTGGATTGACCAAAAAAGATTTTGTTTCATGAAAGGTGTCATCCATCGTGATATTGACACAATGACCCTCAAGTTGATAACTTTTGTACCATTTTGTATTACGAGGACAACTGATAAATACACATTTAATGGAGGATCTAATTTGTTATGATTATGGTTACAAGAGTGAGCGAACATCCAAATACTCAAAAACGTGGACAGTAAAGGAATAAAGGGAACAAAAGACAAAAAAAGAAAAAGACTCAATAAAACTAACTTTATTGAAGATATGAGTGGGTAACTTGTTGATGAGGTATGTAGCAATTAACACAATTTTCTCCAATAGGTTTTAGGTACATACATTTGGAAACTAAACGCTCTAGTTATCTTTAAAAGATGATGACTTTCTTTTCGACAACTTCGTTTTGTTGTGGAGTGTTAATACATGTTAGTTCATGAACAATATCATTATGAGACAAATTTGGAGAATTATTGATTCACGTATTCAATACCATTATCAAACCTAATTCTTTTGATATTTTTTCAAATTGATTTTGGATAAGACATAAAAGTTAAGAGAAATTTGAAAGACCTTTGGATTTATTTTTCATAATGTATGTCTATGTGACACCAATACCATCAATAATAAAAGTAACAAACTATTTTATCCAAGATATAGATTCTAAAACAGTACCTCCAACATTATAGTGAATCAAGTCAAATAGGAGATTACTTTTTTTACCATATATGGGATAAAATGCGGTAATGCTTTTGACATAACACATCAACTTCCACGTTACCTTCTCATAACTCTTCATTTAATTCATTTCACTACACCATTTTTGGCTTTAGACAACGACCCTAAAGCCAAAAAACCGTTGCCTTAATAAAAGTAACAAACTATTTTGTCCAAGATATAGATTCTAAAACAATACCTCCAACATTATAGTGAATCAAGTCAAATAAGAAATTACTTTGTTTACCATATATGGGATAAGATGCGGTAATGCATTTGACATAACACATCAACTTCCATATTACCTTCTCATAACTCTTCATTTAATTCATTTCACTACACTATTTTTGGCTTTAGACAATGACCCTAAAGCCAAAAAACCATTGCCTTTAGGCAACGGTGTTGCAGTTGTATACTGTAAACTATAGGCAACGATTTTTTCTCTAAGACAACACTTTTCAGAAAACCATTGCCTATAATACTACATTAGGCAACACTTTTCAACAAACTTTTAGACAATGTTTTTACTAAGACAACGCTTTTCTAAATGTTACCTATTGTTTAGACAACGTTTTTGAAATGTTTAGGCTACACTTATTTACCTATTGCCTATTGTTTACACCACATTTACTTAATTGTTACCTATTATTTAAACCATGTTTATTTACGTGTTGCCTATTGTTTAGACTATACTTATCTACTTGTTGTTTATGCTAAACTATTCAAATTATCTTTATTGTATGTTTATTCCACACTTATAATATTATTTAAATTAATATTTATAATAATTATATATAATAGTTAAAAATTATGTATAAATGTAACATTTTTTTTCAAACAAATTGAATCAATAATTATATAAATAAAAATCAATAATAATGATACTAAGAAAAATATATTTTAGTTTGCAATTTAAATTTCTTTTGAATTACATACACAAAAAATGGTTAACTAGAATTCAAAATAATTAACAGGAGATCATTCAAAGTAATTTACAATAAAAGTTTATTCAGCTATTTCCTTCTCTCCAACATGACATGCTTAACTATAGTTCAAAATAATTAACTACAGAATCATCGCTACAACTTAATTGAGTTTTTTAGTTTTGCCTTTGCTATTAAGCTTTGTAACAACCAATGTCCTTTGAGTATGATCATCATAAGGACAAGCTTCTTTTGTCCATGTTAATACGATTGAGCTTCTCAAACCCGTATCAACTTTAGGAACAAGAGATCTAGAGTGCTCTACATGAAGACTACTATTATGCTACCCATTAATATGTTGATGACATTGACTGTCATTGTTGAGGTGCAAAATATAGAAAAGTAATCATAATATGAAAAAGTACATCTGCATACTATTACTAGATATACATGTTAAGCTGGTGAATGTAAAAAGTGAAACCCCGCTTTGAGCTGCTACGATATATACATTCAGAATTTTGCACCAAATTTCAAATTTTACCCCTATGATAAAGTTCTAATTAAAAAACACAAAAAGACACTCATATAGTTCTACTCCTATAATTTATACTCTATCCCTCACAAAAACCAAAACAGGTAAATGTAAAGTTATTAAACTAGTTTGTTATATTATATTATACAATTCTTCCAATGGCCTTGGTGTGTTGCATTGTAGGGCTGCTAACATACATCTTGGTTCATAATTGTTTAATAAAGATCACCTAAATCTATAAAAAGTTGAAATCACATACATCTCCAAAAGTTTTAAGTTTCTAACAGTTCTAAAATAAGGTAAATATCAAGAGGAAAAAAAGTTTAAAAATCAATAAAATACTCTCAAAATGAAAATTATTTCGCTTCCAACTTAATTCTTGCTTTTTCTGATCATCAATGCCACCAAACACCACACAGGGCTTAACCTCTCCATCCTCCGAAATTTGGCATCCTTCGAAAAGAGCTCTACTTAAAGTTATAAATCATCAGTGAGATTTATGCACTAAATTTACTTACAACACCAAGGTCCCAAATTTCAATATCAGGTTCCATTGAACCAATAGCTAAGAAGTTCCCTGTGATGAAAATACATCAGATAAAAATATTATGCAAAGGCATAAGTAATGACGATGATTTAAGCTTGATTTACTAAATATGACAAGAGCTAGGGAGTTAGAAGTTATTGCATTACTAATTATTTCTCCATAAATACCACTTGCAGCAGAAAATGACATTCTCATTGTATTCTTGTATTCACTGTACAACATCTTGAACATTGTGAATGTGAACAAATGAAACTATAATTTGATCAACCATAGTATAATGTTGTGCTTTCAAAAGTCCTCTTAACTGTTATGTATTTTATGGATATGGGATATTATTATTGTGGTGTAAATCAATTAAGCACTATTCCATGACTCTCAGTTTTGGCAGCATTGTAATATCTCCTATAGGAAATTATTTTCTTTCCAGTTTGCCCTCGAGAATTGCAATAAAATTTTGTATGTATGGTTTACTGTTTCATGGTGGTGATTATTATACAATTATGAGAACTAAATATTGTTACTTGATGTTAATTGGAATACAAAATGTTCAGTAGTTCTAAAACAAAAAACATAATTTAGGATAGAGGAAATCTATTTTGAAAAAGATGTTTATTTATATACTATATAATAATATCTAAATAGTAGTAATACCAGTAACTATGTTTGTGATTCCATCCAGAAATCCAACCTGCATATAGTAAATTATATGTATTATGCAAAAAAGCGAACAAGAAATCTTAACTGGAGCAACATGCAATTGAACATGCACATAATTTTTAAATATGAATAACTGATTGGCAGAGAGGGGTTACCCAGAAATATGCATAACCACAAGAGACAAAGCTTTGACATGATGCAATGCAAAACAAAATACTTACAAATAGGAATTTATAAAACAAATGTCGTGTACTGTATTCAAGTCATGATTATCTATGATTAATTAAATGACTTTTACTTATTTTGATAAAATAGTAATCAAATATTTAATATTATATTCTGCATTGAACATGTCCATTTCGCATGATAGACCTTGATAAATTTCAAGTGCTTCTCTTTACAAGCAGATGAACTCATAAGATTATTCATCATCAATCGACTCCTTCCAAGGCCAACACTTGTTTATGACAGTAAAGTGCAAAAACCATTAAGTAATAATTTGTTTGAGATATTGATTGACAGCTAGCAAGAAGCAAAGTAAGCATAGATTGCTTATGACTCTGTGAAGCCTATTGTCGCTACACTACAATGCCCTTTATAGAAGAAGGATTAATATTTACTTATTTTTATGTTTTGTGCATCCTACCTCCCTTGGAAAGCTGTGGATTGTACTTGTAGCATAACACTTCTCTTCTTCATAGTAAGCATTGAACCCTGAGATATCTTTAATTTCTTCAAAAGAAGGCATGCTTCCTAGTTGCTCTGTCTCAGCAACGATAACGAGAGAAAATAAAATGAAAAAGTAATTGAAAAAAGGATGGAAGGACAAAGAAACATTGTTGGTTTACACAGGTCAATATAGTTTGATACATTTTATTTTTGTTCACCAGGTAAGATGTTCTTTAATCATATTATCTAGATAATCATACAATGAAATTAATAGTTGGTCAACAAGAAGTCTAATCAAATGTTTGCATCAAGTAAATAAAACATAAACACAAAAACCACTAATATGAAATGAAAATGAACGAAACAATATAAGAGTTAAAGTTTCTAGAAAAGGTGGAGCATATCCTGGATCCCCAAGCTCGACAAATTTGCTCACAAATTATGTCATCCCTTGAAAAGAGTAAGGAAAAGATATCAATTAATTTGAACACAACACAAAATAGAACCAACCAACGTAAACAGAAGTATTCATAAAACTTGTCAATGGTGGACATTTCTGCTTTTCCGACGGTGGCTTGTACTCCAAGGGAGGCCTAGGCTCAAAGATCTTCAATAGGTTTGCTGTAAGACCAGTCAGATGACTCTCTCCAATATGAATCTCTGATACATAAAAAAAGCACAAGAATTAGATAGGCATAACAAACCCTAACAACGATTGCGAAACGAAAATTGGTATTCAAAAAAGAGAAATTGGAAGAGAAGATTGGAGAGGAAGAGACCAATCTGAGCTGAAGGATATTGGAACGGTTCTGGACTTTGGTGTGAACTTGACCGAAAACATTGGGAACGAGGGTAAAGAGATTTGGGAACGAGGGTTTGAAGATTTGGAAATGACGTTTTCGATTTTACTGGCTTGAAGAGCGGTCTTCAATTTTTCGTTGAGCGCGAGACTTAAAAATTTCCAGCCCGCCACTTATTTGAAAATAAGTATTTTATACCTTAATTTAAGAGTTACTTTAAGCAATAGTAACTAAGCGAGGTTTAAAATACCCATAGTGTTGTAGGCATGGTCCAAAGTAACTTTTACATAAATAAGCAACGATTTTACTTATACATTGGGTTAGAAGAAAATAAAACATACATTCTTGCAAAAAAATTTTGCTTATTCCTATTTTAGGCAACGTTACTTTGATCGTTGCGATAAAAGTATTGCCTAAAGCTAAAAATGGTGTAATGTTTTTACATCACATTCAACATACACATTGACAAGTTCATCATGCACAAAGTATCCTTATCTACACCATAATTTGATTCTTCATTAAGGTCCCCTAATCAAGAAGAATCTTTAGAAACATTATCACCCTTACATTTTGGAAATCTTTACAAACATCATAACTTTCTTAAACATCAGCTAACTCCACATTGTTGAAAAATATAATGACAAAAGTTCAAGAAGGGGGTTAAATTGAACTATTAACTCTTTTTGAAAACTCGGAAAGTATTAATGAGTAATTTTATTAAACTATAATTACAATGTAGAGAATACTCAAAACAACAGGTTAAACGCTCAAACAGCAAGTTGAAATGAGATTAAGTATGCCCAGAACAGTAAAACAACTTGTTAAAAATAAAATCAGCTTGTTAAAAGATTTCTGGCAATTCTGGATAATGCAGGTAACATGTTGAAATTAAAAAACAGCTTGTTAAAATCCTTTTTCAACCGACAAAATTTACAACTAGCAGCAAAATTTAACCAATTAAACCTGATTTCAACCAATTGAAATACTAGTACTGCAACATGGATACGGACACGGACACATATATGAGACGGACACGTGGATACGACTAAATCGAAAATTATAGGACACGGGGACATTACAATGTGTGTGTATATATATATATATATATATATGAATTTATTAAAATATATTAATATGTGAAAACATAAAAAAGAGAAACTTTTATAAAAAAAGGTCTAACAAAAGATATAACTTCTACATTTCATCTTCATTGAAAAATACAACTTCTAATTCTGGTTCATCAAGAGATAAGCTGACAATTGCAAGAATTCTGTTGTCATCCAATGAAAAGTTATCTCCCGCAACATCCCACAATTTAGTTTCCTATTCTTTATATTTTGAGGAGTTTCTTGAGAGAAGACGGAGATTACTATGGATATATACTAGATCTTCTGCTCTTTTAGGAGTCATCTTATTCCTTTTCAAATAATGTATAAAAGAGTATGTATTCCAATTTCTTTCACAATAAGAAGAAGAACATGATTGTCCAAGTAGCTTAAGAACTATTTTCTGAAGTGTTGGTGCATGAGCTCCATGAACAAGCCACCAAGTTTTTGCAGCCATTTTACCTCTATCTCTTAAAGAGTCAACATCGTCAAAACCTTCTCTTCCATCTGAAAAGTTTGCAAATTCTATATTTACTTGTCTCCTTACATCTAGATCATCAAAGTATCTCATAAAACATTTCTTCCTCTCATGAGTAAGTTCGACATCCTGATGTGGAGCAAGTCTGTGTGAATCTTCACTTAACTCTCATGACTATAATATCTACAACATTATAAATATATAAACATAAAATAACATAATATTATCAATATATAATATTATAAATAAGATAAACACAAAAACTATAATCATAAAATAATTTAACATTA
>Ga0099825_1009355_pt1 | contig 11224 bp, 5 predicted proteins | sample SiratroredBW_FD_76838 | JGI IMG/M metagenome (GOLD analysis project Ga0099825, IMG submission 76838) | Root nodule microbial communities of legume samples collected from California, USA - Siratro red BW | ecosystem: Host-associated > Plants > Roots > Nodule | place: USA: California | collected...
AAAAAAAAAAAAAAAAATAAAGAAAAAAAAAAATAAAAAAAAAAAAAAAAAAAAAAAAAAAAAAGAAAAAAAAAGAGAGAAAATAACTTTTAGACCCATGAATCTTACAAAAACCACTATAAAAAGATATTAAAATAATTTTCAAAATTATATTTCTAATTTGTTTATTTTTTTTATTCAAATTTGCTTCTATGTTATTAGGAATGACAAATGGACCTGCGTCTTAAGTATTGTTCTAACCTGTCCTAATTTTTATTGAAAATTTCTACATTATTAGATTAAATATGACTATAAATATATGTAACACATAATCTTTTAGATTCAATAAAACCCTAATAATAAGAATGCATATATTTATCACGTCTTCATTTTCAAACCCATCATGATCTTGTGATGAGTTTCTGTTTTAAATTATTAAAATATATTTGATTGAAATTTTTTATAATTATTTAATCTTTATCTAATTTTTATTTATACTCTTATTTAATATTTGTAAGATTATAATTTCTTTCTTTCTTGACATTTAATATAAAACAAGAAAATAAAATATGTATTTTAATATTAAATACTTAACAATATCATATTTTTTTAATATAATTTTTATTTTTATAAAAAAAGATTTAGCTAACATATTAAAGAAATATGTACGGATGTAAGTACAAGTATATCTGTTCTTTAATAAAAAATAAGATTTATCAAATAAATTCATATTCATTAAATATAAATATTAGAATAAGAATCAACTTTTATCTTAAGCTATTTCCCTTAATGTTACAACTTTAATATTTCTTCAACTACTGGGTTCCTTGAGTCTAATATCTCTTTAAATTCTCTTTAATTATCATAAAATTTTGACTTTTTATTTTTAAATATTTTTAAGAAAAAATATTCTTGATCTCCTACTTTTAACTTTAAAAAATTCACACTTAAAATTTATATAGCAAAAGATAAAGTTAATTTTATGATATTTTTATGACTATTTTTTAAAGTTAAAAAAAAAAAACAAACTTTTTGCACAGGCAGGTCATGATAAAAGGATTCAATAATACAGTTTTTGGAGTTGCATCCATACCACAAAATCATTTATTAAGTCATTAATAAATTATTTTTAACACGCAACTATCATTTTCCTCACAGAAAAGAACAAAATAACTATTTCATCTGAATCTTAAAAGTGTTTGTTTTAACTGTTTTGTATTTGTTGCATCACACTATTATTTACTAGCATGTTCTTTGTACATCTTTATACTATCTCGCTATTTTTTCTCTAATCCCATTTTTCTTATTCCAATATCCTTTAATATAAATAATGTTTGGAAATTTTCAACCTAAATTAACCAGATTATTCATTTCAGCAAATTTAAAAGACACCAAAATCACACGTAAAAGCATATTTCATGTTATAACTTATATTTTTCAATTATAACTGATATTTTTAATTTGAACATGTAAAATCCAATTTAAAATATTAATGTAATAACAATATAAATACAATGTCAATGAATTTATATATATTCTCAAGCACATACTTAACAATTTTATTAACATCAATACTATGTAAATCAAATTAAACTTTAAAATATTATTTCTTATTTCAAACTAATTTGGAGTCCAAGTAATAAAAAGAATTTATTAGAAAATATTGAAAAATATTTACTTCATAACTAAAATTCATCTTAGAAAAAGAAAGAAAAAAAAATGCAAAAGATAGACGAGAAGAAAAGAGAGATAATGATTTTTGAACCCACGAATCTTATAACAGCAAACAAAGAAAATATTAAAATAATTTTTTAAAAAATTATATTTCTAATTATTATGTTTTTAAAAATTTACCCTCAATGAACCTTTTCTATTCTATTAATATTGTGCAACTCCATCTAGATTTTAATAAAAAAAAAAAAAATCTGTATTGATAAAATATATAACTTTTTAAATAGAGTATAAAGATGAAGATATGATTATGTACATCCACTCTCTCCCATCTCCATATCTATCTCAATGCCATCTTCATGTTCATACCAATCATAAATTTAAATTATTAAAACAGGTTTAATTATTAAATAATTTAAAAGATTTATATTAATTTTCTTTAGTTCCTAGTTTGTAATTTAATTTTAGTCATAAATTCAATCATCTTTATTTATTTTTATAATTATTTGACTTTTATTCTATTGTTATTGTTATTTTTTATTTAATTTTTATATTTATGAAATTATAATTTTATCTTGATAATTGTATAGAAGAAAAAAAACGTATGTATTATTTTGATATTTAATACTTTTAATATCATATTTTTTTATGTAATTTTTATTTTTTTATAAAAAGTTATTTAATTAATGAACGGGAATATATCTATCTCTTACAAGAAAAGAATGGGACGTAACAAAAAAATAAAAAAAATAAAAATAAGAATGATAATAAATTTGTTCTCCTATCAAGATGAAGATGTAAAAAAAATTTGAAATAAAAATGATAATAAATTTTTACTTCAATAAATGAGACTCAAAGTCTTAGGGTCAAGCCATTCCTTTATGTTAAATCATTAATGTTTATTCAACTACTCAGTTCTTTTAGTCTAAAATCTTGTTTAAATTTTGTCTTTTATGTTTCTTAATTATTGTCAAAATTTCACTTTATTAATTTCTCACCATCTAATATCATATTAATATCATATAATGTTTTAATATATATGATTAATAATTTAGACTATTAGTAAAATAGAAATATTTCTTTTTCTAGTAATAGTTTTTTATGCTAATATCTCAAATAATAAACTAAGTCAACATATCATTTCATATAAGTAGCTTCAAACACACAAACTTTATATATATATATATATATATATATATATATATATATATATATATATAAACATTTATAATTATTTGAAATGATAAAACTAAAGTTATACAAGCTAAATTGATCTAGGGTTATTCATTCAATGAAATAAATTTTGTTACAGATATTTAATCAAAAAATTATCCCAAATATTTTCATGTTTTGATTTGTGAGACCAATAAGAATCCACTAAACATTTTAAGTTTGGAATTAACTTGTTTCTTTAGATGGAATTCACTTGAGAAATTATAAAAAACCAACAATTTTTCACAATGTTCCCAAAACCAATTTCAACCCAAATTAACTAAATTTTTGGTTCAATAAGTTTAAAATGTATCAGAAGTTATGTGTAAAACATAAATTTCATGTTATAACTAATATTTCTCAATTTCAACATGCTAAAATAAAAATAACGAGAGAATTAACGAAAAAATTAACGAGAATTAGAAGGTTAAGAATAGAGGATTATAAAGAAAAAAAAAAAGGTTATTTTAAAATAAATTACTATGTAATAGGAAAGTCCTGTATCTCAACTAAAATTTAGGATTTAAGAGAGAATATTGAAAAACTCAAACTCATCATAGAAAGAAAAAAGAATTTAGAATTTAATGAAAAATATTGACAAAGATTTGCTTCATAACTCAAACTCATATTAGAAAAAAGAATAAAAGAAAAGACAAAGAAGGAAAAAGAGAAAATAGAGAAAATGACTTTCGAACCCATGAATCTTATAAAAGCAATCAAAGAAAAATATTAAAATATTCCCAATTTGTTTATTGTTTAAAAAATTTACTCCCATGTTATTAGGAATGGAGAATGAAACCTGGTGATATTGTGCAACTGCATCTCAATTTTGATGAAAAATGTCTGACTGGATATGAAGTATTTAATTTTAAAATTGGATTTAAAAATAAAGATAAAGTGTATATGTCTATTATTTTCTCATCTCCATATCCATCTTAATGTCCATTCTTATTTTTATATTAAATTATTAAAATACATTTAATTTATTAAATAATTTAAAAGATTTTTTATATTAATTTTTTTAATTTTTAGTTTCATAATTTATTTTCAAATTATAAATTCAATTTTTTATTTTTTATAATTATTTTATCTTAATACTTTCCCTTTTATAATTTTTGTCTTACAAATAATTGTAAGGAGAAAAAAAATGGTTGATATCATTTTGAAATTTAATACTCTTAATATCATATTTTCTTAATGAAATTTTTATTTTTTTATAAAAAATTATTTAATTAACGGACAAAAATATATCTATCTCTTATAAGAATGAGATGTAACAAAAAAAATTAAAAATAAAAATAAGAGTGATAATAAATTTTTACTTCCAGTGACACTCAAACTCTCACCGTCCATGTCTCCTTTCCGTTCCTTACTGTTACATCATTAATGTTTATTCAACTACTCAGTTCTTTTAGTCTAAAATCTTGTTTAAATTTTGTCTTTATGTTTTTTAATTATCATAAAAATTTCACTCTCTTTTATTTTTAAATATTTGCAAGAAAAGCAAGAAAAAATATTCTTTATCTCCTACTTCTAACTTTCAAAATTTATATATAAAAAGGTAAAGTTAATTTGATGATATTTTTATAACTACTTTTAAAAGAAAACATAAAGCCACACAAACTTTTTGCACACACAGGTCATGATAAACTTTTCCACAAAGGACTCAATAATACAAATTTTGGGGTTGCAACGATAACGAAAAATCATTTTTTAAGTCATTAATAAAATATTTTAAACACGCAACTATCATTTTCCTAAACGGTTTACCGAAAGAACAAAACAACTTGTTCATCTGCATCTTAAAGTGTGTTTGTTTTCACTGTTTTGTCTCTTCTGCATCTGTGTCACACTATTATTTACTACTATGTTCTTTGTACAACCTTACCACTATCTCACTATTTTTCTTCTAATTTCTACTATCTCAATATTTTTTTATATAAATAAACTATTGCTCTAAGCATAACAACTCTATCATACAAAAATCTTCTCACAGCAGCATTTGTGATTGTTTGTTCTTCTGAGAGACCTGTCTTGTGTTCCTACCCTCGAAATTCGTTAGTTCATCTGCTTTGCCCTCTGTTTCTTTCAATCTCATCTACAATAGTGTCCACTTCTTGCGTATTTCAGTGATTAAATGTAACTGCAATCCATTCCTCTTCTTTGGTTCATTTCAAGCTGTTCTTGTTCCTTTTGTAGTGTCCTTGCAGAAAAATGTAAATTTGATTTCGGATTAAGATACCCTTTTGCTTTTTCAATCAATGCCCAAATCCTCAAAAGTCTTCTGAACCTTTCCAATCATGGTCTCATTCATGGAATCTCGTTAATCTATGCCAGATTCCCATCTGTCTCTTGCTGACTCATCTTTGACCTTTCTGCTCTGTTGATGAACATTCTTCTCCGTGCTTTTGAATTGTAACAAATGCAGGTTGTGAAGATGTGTTTCCGTTAGTCATGTTGGATTGCCCTCCATAGCTATACCTTCAGAACTGAAATTTGATTAACCTTAGTTTGAGTCTGTTAACTGAATCATGTAACTGAATGCTGCCAATCTGCTTCTACTGTGTTATTTCTGGGAGTAGGTTTGGTCTCTATGGATAGCATATGGAGGGAAATGTTGGATCTGGAATATGTCATGGCTGAGCGCTAGCCTTCATTTTCAGCTTTCTGCATAGTGTCTATTCTTCTTGTTCAAGTGTTGACCATAGCATAAATTCTATTCTTTCAGTTTCTCTTGGATATGTAATCCAATTGCTTTTTGCTCAATTACTGACTTGTTCTTTTGTTACTCATAACAATACATCCAAAAGTTCTTCACAAATTCTTTGAAATGTAAATTCTTCCACTGGATTCATTTATTCAATTTCTTCATCAAGGGCCTGAAGTGCTCAACAATAAAAAAATGAGTACACCTTCTTCAACTTTTCCTGTTTTGGATGATATGTAGGATTCTGGTATCCCTGCCCGAGTTATATTTGATCTTTTCACATATGCAGCTTTGATCACTATGTAAACCTCTAGAGTGCCTTCCAAGTATTTGTGTTTTTTTTTTTCTTCTTTTTCCTTTCTGTTTTTGCTCTATACGTCAGAATTTAAGATCAATATCAGTTCCTTGGTATTCCAAGACTTTCATGGAAGAAACATTTGTTCCCTTCCGTGGGATTAAGAATGACCTCAAAGCAAGAATCCCATGTTACAGACAAGATTGGAGGAGCGGATTCCAAGCAGGAATCAGGTTTGTGCTATAAATTTGCTGATTCAAATATCACTGTTATAACCAAGGTTTTGAATTTCTGCAGTGGTTTTGGTGCACTCATTGATATTGCAATTAATTGCGAACAAATGTGGTCCCAAAGATCCCAAAAACCTTCATATTGTGGCAAAAATCATGGCCGTGGACTGCTTTTTAAAACCTTGGTTATAGTTTGACTTGTTGTGATTAGTTTTCAACCAAAAGTCCCCTTCCCTCTCCTCAAACTTAATCACACCTAATGCTTGCAAACTTAAAATTTTCCTCTTTAAACAGCAGCAACAAATTTTGTCAATGATTTAATGCTTATGTTGTCTTATATAGGATCCTTGCCCCAACTACATACATATTTTTTGCTTCTGCAATTCCTGTTATTTCTTTTGGCGAGCAACTCGAGAGAAATACTGGTACATGAACATTTTTCAAGTTCAGTCTCCTTTTGGTATATTAGTCATTGTTTACTAAAAAATGTATCCTTGATCATACAAAACAGATGGAACTCTCACTGCTGTGCAAACTCTTGCATCAACTGCACTCTGTGGTATTATCCACTCAGTCATTGGTGGCCAGCCTCTGCTCATACTCGGCGTAGCTGAGCCAACAGTTCTGATGTATACATTCATGTATAACTTTGCTAAAGATCGCAAGGATTTGGGACACAACCTATTCCTACCTTGGACTGGATGGTAACTTTGGAGCTACTTGAGTGGTTTGCTTTTTTGTTTAGAGCATTACTGGTGAACTGAAGTTACTTCTGAATAATTTGTTCATTTATTTGAATTTAGGGTGTGTGTTTGGACTGCCCTGTTGCTTTTCTTGCTGGCCATTCTTGGTGCATGCTCCATAATCAATAGATTCACACGCATTGCTGGCGAATTATTTGGTCTGTTAATTGCAATGCTCTTTATGCAGCAGGCTATAAAGGTGAGTTTGCATCAGCCATGAACCATGTAGCAACGGGCATCTTGTATATGTGGTTCCCAAATAGGAATCTCTCATTCACAATTACATAAAGCTAAACTCATGTTTGATATTCTCTATTGTAAAGGGACTCGTGGAAGAGTTTCGTGTGCCCAAGAACCAGGCAGAAGGTACCAATCAGATTGCCCTCCAGTCATCTTGGTTGTTTGGCAATGGAATGTTTGCTTTGGTTTTGTCATTTGGTCTTCTTTTTACTGGTCTACAAAGCCGCAAAGCTAGATCCTGGCGTTATGGAACAGGTATTGATTATATTTAAGAATTTTGATCTGAAAATTCAGTAGGGAAGTTAAGTCCATTACAAGATTGAGCACAAGTTTTGGATTACTTCAGATAAACCAATTTTGTGTCTTGGAGTGCTAATTCAGCTGTCTGTTTCCTTTTCCCCTATTAGTCAAATATTTCCTTAAAGTATTCTTCTGAATTCTTGCTGCACCTAAATAACTTATCAACATTTTCATTTTTCTGAAACATGGTTATATTATAGGTTGGCTACGGGGATTTATAGCTGATTATGGAGTCCCTCTAATGGTTCTGATATGGACTGCTGTGTCTTACATACCAGTGAATGAGGTTCCAAGGGGAATCCCTAGGCGACTTTTCAGTCCAAACCCATGGTCTCCTGGTGCATACTCAAATTGGACTGTTGTCAAGGTGATTCTGATTATTCATACTTGTATTACTCAGATAGCACTTAGTGGATGATGTCTCTATATAGAAAGCTACATTCTTGCTTTGTCCCCAGCAAAGCAAGCGTGACTCATTGCTTATTTTTGTTACATTTTGCAGGAAATGTTGAATGTGCCTGTCCTATACATTATTGGAGCATTTATACCAGCTACTATGATTGCTGTGCTTTACTACTTTGATCACAGTGTTGCATCACAACTTGCTCAGCAGAAGGAGTTCAATCTAAGAAAACCCTCATCTTATCATTATGACTTGCTGCTCTTGGGATTTTTGGTATGTAATTCTTTAAAATACTTGAACATTCAACTGTAGTACCAGTGCAATGAAAAGCAATACGTAATGTGTTTCTGCTGCGTCTGCCTAATATTTCCTTTTTAATTCTTATTCATTTGTTGGCCAGACCATATTGTGTGGGCTTATTGGAATTCCTCCTTCTAATGGTGTGATTCCTCAATCTCCAATGCATACAAAGAGCTTAGCTACTCTAAAACATCAGGTAATATTGTTTTTATTGACCTTTAAGTGCAATATATCTCAACTGCTAATCAGGGATCCTTTTTTCCTCCTTTTGCTTTTTATAGTTTGAAAGGAAATTATTTGTTTTTTAGATTTCTCAGAATCTAACCATCTCAGTTCTACTTTAACTTCGTTCACATTTGTTGTTGAATTATTATATCTATCTTGATTCTTGAGTATTTTTTTTTTTTTTACCTTTACCCTGTCTGAGTATGCATGCAACAAGTGGACAATTATGTTGGAATGAAAAAGTTTGAGGGAAACAGAGGAGAGTGGTAAATTTTCATTTTAAATCAATAGAATCATAAAATATTTATTAAAATAAGTAGGTAATGATTGTGGGGTTACATATAATCTCTTGTTTTATTATCATTTTAAAAATTCTCAAATTTGGCCATCTCCCATTTTGTTTATTCTTGTCTATATATAGCTAAGCTAGTTGACTATCATATACATTTGATTTGTATGGAACAGCTTCTACGGAATAAGCTTGTATCTACTGCACGAAAAAGCATGAGGAGGAATGTTAACTTGAGCCAGTTGTACCAAAATATGAAAGAAGCATATGATGAAATGCAGACTCCATTGGTTCCCCAAATGCCACCTACCTTGGTAAATGTGCTCCCATGATTTCCAATTTGTGTTCTTTCATTATCCTTATCCTTGGTTTATTCATCAAGCAGGGCCTGAAAGAACTGAAGGAGTCTACCATTGAACTGGCTTCAAGTCATGGATATATTGATGCCCCTGTTGATGAGGTTGTCTTTGATGTGAATAAAGATGTTGATGACCTTTTGCAAGTTGAAGTTAAAGAGCAACGTCTAAGCAATCTGCTTCAGGCATTGATGGTTGCAGTTTGTGTTGCTGCTATGCCCCTTTTGAAGAAGATACCGACCTCAGTGCTTTGGGGCTATTTTGCCTTCATGGCCATTGAAAGCTTGCCAGGAAATCAGTTCTGGGAGAGAATATTGTATCTTTTCACTGCTCCAAGTCGAAGATACAAGTATATCAATACTCATAGTCAATTTTATCATTGCCAAAGTTCTAGGATGTCTAAGAATTATTTCCTTTCTCAGCTTCCCAATTCTAGTGCACAATCAGCATGCATGCATCATTGCCAAATTTTCTTTTCCACTATTTGTTTAGTTATTTATTTCTTAACAAACTTTGTGAATTGATTTGTCAAGATTTTGGACCTAATTTATTTGTACAAATAACTTTTATCATTAGAATTGTTTTCTTTTTCCAATACACACCTTCACCCCAGCTTTGTTAGAGTTAGTGTATTAACAATATCGTAGGTGGTCCAATAATGAATCTTAGGATAGACTTGGATTTTGATACTATTTTAGAATTTTGGGTTTAGGCTTAGCCTCAAAAGTTAGTTCATGAAGTAAAGCTCTCGACTGTTAGGAAAAGATTTGATACATCAATACAAGACTTGGGTTTTTCCCAATGATTTCAATTGTACATGTGCATATTCATTCACCTACGCATTCATCAATCTTAATATTAGCATATTGGCATTTCATTTTATTTGATTACCCTTTTTGTTCCCTACTTTCCTAGACTGCTGGAAGAATACCATGCGACCTTTGTTGAGACCGTTCCCTTCAAAACAGTGGCCATGTTTACAGTGTTCCAGACAGTGTACTTGCTTCTCTGCTTTGGCTTAACCTGGATACCAATTGCTGGGGTCCTTTTCCCACTGTTAATCATGCTTCTTGTCCCAGTACGCCAATATTGTCTTCCAAAGTTTTTCAAAGGTGCCCATCTTCAAGAGCTGGACGCAGCAGCATATGAGGAAGCTCCTGCCATTGCTTTCAACATGTCCTTTGAAGTAAGTACTTCAAACCACATTATGTTTTCTATTCCTACTTATACACTTTAACTTTTAGACCAATTAGATGAAAGAGCTTGTATAAAATTTAACATCTATAAACCTCACAGGGACCAGGTAGCCAGGCAGCAACAGTAAATATGAGTGGTGGGGAAATTCTTGATGAAGTTATTACAAGGAGTCGTGGAGAGATTCGGCACACACAAAGCCCAAAAACAACAAGTTCAACACCAACTTCAACAGGAGATATAAGACCAGCTAATAGCCCTCGGATAGGAAGAAGCATTCCCAGCCCTCGACTCACTGAATTGAGAGGGGAAAGCAGTCTGAAACCAACTGGGAAGGAGATCAAGTTAATCCAAACACCTAGTACCAAAGGTTCACCTTCAACCTAAAATGTATCTTCATGTGGTGCTCTAGAGGTTATGAACTTGCTTTTGTGACAAAATTGTTGTCTTCTTAATGCGTCTTTCTTCTTTCTTTTTTACCTTTTATGTTGTTGTTTGAAAGTACATTGTCATTCTTAGCAATATAAAAATGGGCAGGGATATTAGTGAGGTGATCTTTTAAAAATCAATAAAGAGGTTGTGTGGTGCATTAAAAAGATTCTTTCTTTCACAAAATGTGATAAAGATAAAGATATATCCACCTTTAAATTTTTGTGGAATATGCACTTTAACTTGTGTTTTATCGAAGTTTGTAAACTTGATTTTGGATGGATATAGTTGATTTTACAAATTGATTTTGGTTGAAAGTGAGATGAAGTGAATTGATTGATGTTTATAAATATTTAGAAGGATACAACTTTATCTGTTGGGTTTGATTAGAAATTAATGGGTGCAATAAATTCTGTACAAGAAAGATTTGTCCAGAGATTGCCGATCTTCCTATTGTCCAAAGAGTCAACACAAAATTATTAAGTTTGAATTTAGACTTGACTAAAATATTACAAAATTAAGTTATAGGACCCTTTTGTTACCACTTCATATATTGAGAGTATTTATATATAAACCTTTTGAAAACGAAAAAAATTAAATAATATAAAATTTATTGTTTTTTAGATATATATATATATATATATATATATA
>Ga0099825_1009356_pt1 | contig 11223 bp, 14 predicted proteins | sample SiratroredBW_FD_76838 | JGI IMG/M metagenome (GOLD analysis project Ga0099825, IMG submission 76838) | Root nodule microbial communities of legume samples collected from California, USA - Siratro red BW | ecosystem: Host-associated > Plants > Roots > Nodule | place: USA: California | collected...
AAAATCGGGTGTTGACAGGTTCCATACGTATAACCTGTCTAAAATATAAAAGTGAATAAAATGGGAACTCATAAGAAAAACATAGAAAGAATTCATTAACTTTCTTTGAGAATTATAACTTCTCTTTTTTACACGGAGATAACAATAAAACTCTCGTAATAAAAGAATATTGAACTTTCTCTCTAGATGACCCTATAAAAAATGAGTTAAAATGACTAATTTATAAATGCATTCCTCTAACGTAAACCATGAATCAGTTAGAGGTAGATAACTCTTCTCTCTTTCCACCATCAAAATTCTATGACTATAAGCTAAGAGTGTTTATCTATCATTTTATTTAACTTTTCACCAAAAGACCTTTACTAATTTTACAATCTTCCACTTAAAACTAATTTTGTTAAATTTTCAAAATCTCAAGATTCCATGTTGCTCATCCATTCGATAGGCCATAGGAGGATCTTCACCATTCAAACTTATTAGCATTGATTGGCTTTTTCATAGTATCTGTTAGGTTATCTTTAATGTGAATCTTCTGTAATAGATTTTCGATTGTCAATATCACCCATAAAATTTGAATCAACATATTCATTGACAATGAGCTCTGATCCTCCAAAACATAATGCAATACTCGAGTTCCCTTTGATGTATCTTAGGATCCTCTTAACAACATTACAAGCTCTTTACCTAGATCTACCATAAATCAACTTACTACTACAGCTACTTGAGCAATATTTAGCTTATAAAAATCATGACATACATAAGGCTTCCTACCATTGATGTATATAGTACTTAAGACATTTTCAACCTCTTTGCTTCACTATTAAGGTATATACTTGAGGATAATTTAAAATTGAAGGAAATGCAATTGAAATTGGCTTACATTTTTACATGTTGAAGCGCTGCAAGATTTTTCTCAAATAATTCTTTTGAGATAGTCAAATCTTCTCATCCCTACTGTCTCGGTGAATTTACATCCCTAAAATCTTGTTTGCTAGTCCCAAGTCCTTGATATCAAACTTCCTTGCCAAATGTGCCATGAACATCCGATTTTGTCTGGATAAATAATTTAAAATTAATAAAAAAATCTGCAATAAAAAAATAATAATCAAAATAAAAATGAAGAAAAATAATAATAAAATAAAAAATATACTTAATTAGTTTAGGTTTTTTATGAAAAAAAGAGTTGAATTTATTCATCAAGTTTTACAAAAATTATAAATAATAGAAACAAAAATAAATAATTATAAATGATAAAAACAGGAAAATAAATAAATAATAATAAAAAAAATAAAAATAAAAATAAAAATAAAAATAATAATAAAATGAGATCGTTTTCAAACTGCTTCCTCCCGTTCATTTGCACGTTCATCTTTAAAATAATAATAATAAAAAAAAATAAAAGAATGAATCAATTTTAAAACCGATCTCAATTTTTTCCCCAATAATAACAATATCAACAAAATTAGAAGAGACTCTACCTACCACATGTTTATAAAAGGGCGGTTGTAATGTGTTTATGAACGTAGACACCATTCCCTTATGTAGAGGTGGCTCTACTTGTGCAGCCACCTCTCTCCATCGTTGTGTGTATTCTTTGAAAGTTTCAAACCCCTTTTTGGTCATGTTCTGAAGCTGTAACCTGTTGGATGCCATGTCAACATTATATTTATACTGTTTTAGGAAGGCATCCACCAAATCTTTCCATGAAAAGATTCAATCTAGTTCAAGATGCATGTACCAGTTCAGGGCCATACCTGCCAAGTTATCCTGAAAGAAATGCGTAAGGAGTTTTTCATCATATGCGTAGGTTGCCATCTTCCTACGCTACATAGTCAGATGGCTCTTGGGACAAGTGGTTCCCCTATATTTTTCAAAGTTTGGTACTTTTGAACTTTGGAGGAATTACTACATCCGGTACCAAGCACAAATCGGCAGCATCTTCGAACCCATAATTGCCTCCACCTTCTATCGCCCTTAATCTTTCCTCAAGGACTTCTAACTTGTTGTTCGCTCCTTCAACATCAAGGACCACAACAAACTGAGTTATATCCTTTGTTTTATATTTCTCACTAGGCATCACATGTAAAACCTTAGGTTGGGTAGTCATGTGAGGCACAATAGTAGTCTCAATTCTGTGCTCGCCTGCGATCTGAGTCTTTACTGGCATCTGTGTGTTTACTGGCATCTGTGTGTTCACTAGCATCTGTAACGGGTTTTGACTGAGCGCAACTTGATTATGCTCAAGATAATCCTCATATAGTGGGGTGTAACCTGAAGGAAGCCTATATTGAGGAAAAGGGATAAAAGTCTCTTGAGTGTTGTTATTTTGGGTCTGTGTCATATCCCAAGGTGGGAAGAAGTTGCCTCTACATTCCTAGTTATAGCTTCACCTTTGCTTTTGAGGATCTCAAGAATTTGACTAATTTGATCTTTTAGCTGATTGATATCAACTTTCATTTCTTCCTGTGCTTCCTCCCATTCTTCTATAATTTGTCGATTGGCATGGGTCCTATATTGGTGTTCCATGCCATTAAGTTGAATTTGCAGATCTTGCTTGTCCCTTTTTATGTCTTTATATAAATTTTTCCATTGACGTTCTCCTGACAAGGCCTCTTTCCTGTGCTCTTCTTGTTAACTCAGTATTGGCAACGAACAATATCTTACTTAATTTTGTAAGTATAATCCCTTTCTACTTTCTATTTCCAAACCAACCCATCATATGCTTCTGCCTTTTCTAGATACTCTCTATTAGGATCTACATAGTTGTTTTGTAGACCTTGGAAGTCATCAGCTATTCTGGTAGGTATTTTCCTCTTTTAGTCCTCTAATTTGCCCCTTTAGTAGTCTTACTTCTTCTGTTTCCTCATTTTGCATTTGCTCTTCGTTCCTTAAGCAAGTGGAGATTTGTATGAAAGGCAACTTGACTTTTTTGACTCTTTCTGTGATCAATTGTCGATAAGGGATTTCTCTATCTACTACCCATGCTCTTGAATCCCATTTCATAAGAATCACACTTTTCCATGCATTTCTGGTATGACGGAGAACTTCAGTAGCGTCTTCTTCCTTATAGTAAATCAGTAAAGTGGTAAGCGAAGCAGGTGTTGGTGACCCTCTTATGGGATACTCCAACTGTCTTTGAGCCAAAACCGGATTATAGTTGATACAACCCTTAGTGCCTATGAGTGGCACATTTGGGTAGTTTCTGCAATGGTATATAATGCTCGACCTTTGTTGCCAAGACGAACACCATTTGATCTTTTCTTGAGTCAGACCCGAGAAGAACTCAATCCAATTCGTCGGTCCTTTTACTTGAAGCCTACGTTGTAGTACCTCCTCAACAGGACACTGAACACCGACGTCTTTTTCTGCTACACGAGATAAAAGCCAAACGTAAAACACAGATAGACAACATGTCATCTTTTTTCTTTTCATTTCGTACCACAAATTAAGAGCGACATAGACATCGGTGAAAATCACTAGGACTGGATTTTTTGATCAGGTATTGCTTGCAATGAATATATCAATAGTAGTGTAGTCCACAAAATCTTCAATATTAGGAAACAACATAACACCATATACGGTTAAGGCTAGAACATCCATAAATGTCTCCTAGTTTTCTCGATCAGCTAACTGATGCAGATAAGTTTCAAAAAACTTCTGGGTAAGTCCTCTCACACCTTTTTTGTTTACTAAAGCGCTTTACAATTCTCTTGGATGGAATTTTATTATTCCAGCCAAAGTTGAGACAGAAGCATGATGTCAATATACTTGTATGGAACCTTTCCTTCTAAGGGTAAGTTTAGGATGTTTTCACACTCTTCAAGTGTTGGTACCAATTGAATATCTTGGAACGTAAAAGCTCTTATAAGTAGGTCATAATATTGCACGAAAGTTGTGATCATGGGAATATGTACCTCTACATCTAGCACACTTAGAGAATTTCCATACTTCTTTCTGAAAGTGTTTCTCTGGACTGCCTTGAGCCTTCGTCCCAACACTCTAAGGCCAACCAAATCATTCTCTCTGGCTCTTATTGGCAACTTCCTCTTTAAAGACTCGTCAGATTTCATCTTAACTCTATATCTCATATTAATTTTCATTCTTATTGGATAAAAACAAAAATTTATAATTTCTAACCTAAAAAGAAAACAATTGACATTATATGAGAAAAAGAATGAAATGAATGCAATGCATTGGTGAAGAAAAACTTGAGTTAAACCGCATATTCTTCTTCTCCCATTATGACATGATAAAAATATGCAATGGATGTTTTGTATGAGAAACAAAAAACTCTACCTTTCACCCTACTTTTAAAAAAAAAATAATAAAAAGAGTTTTTATCCATTGTAAATAAATTTTGTTTCTCATACAAAGCATCCATTGCATATTTTTATCATGTCATAATGGAATAAGAAGAATATGAGGTTTAACTCAGGTTTTTCTGCACCAATGCATTGCATGCATTTCATTCTTTTTCTCATATAATCTCAATTGTTTTTTTTCTTAGGTTAGAAATTATAAAATTGTGTTTTTGTCCAATAAGAATGGAAATTGATGAGGTCTAGAGTTTATATGAATCTGACGAGTCTTTGAAGAGGAAGTTGCCAATAAGAGCAGAGAGAATGATTTGGTTGGCCTTAGAGTGTTGGGACGAAGGCTCAAGGCAATCTAGAGAAACACTTTCAGAAAAAAGTATGAAAATTTGCTATGTCTGCTAGATGTAGAGGTGCAGATTCCCATTATCACAACTTTCGTGCAATATTACAATGCACCTATCAGAGCTTTTACGTTCCAAGATTTTCAATTGGTACCGGCACTTGAAGAGTGTGAATAAATCCTAGACTTACCCTTAGAAGGAAAGGTTCCATACAAGTATATTGAACATTATGCTTCTGTCTCAACTTGCCTACAATAATAAAATTTCATCAAAGAGAATTGTAAAGCGCTTTAGTAAACAAAAAAGGTGTAAGAGGTTTTACCCAGAAGTTTTTTGAAACTTATCTACATTAGTTAGCTGATCGAGAAAACTGGAAGACGTTTATGGATGTTCTAGCCTAAACCTTATATGTGTTATGTTGTTTCATAATATTGAAGATTTTGTGGACTATGCTACTATTGGTGTATTCATTGCAAGCAAGACCCAATCAGAAAATCCAATCCTAGCGATTTTCACCGATGTCTATGTGGCTCTTAATTTGTGGTATGAAATGAAAAGAAAAAAGGATTATATGTTTTCTATCTGTGTTCTACATTTGGCTTTTATCTCATGTAGCGAAAAAAGGCATCGGTGCTCAGTGTCCTGCTGAGGAGGTACTAAAATGTAGGCTTCAAGTAAAAGGACCGACGAATTGGATTGAGTTCTTCCCGGGTCTGACTTAAGAAAAGATCAAATGGCTTCAGTCTTGAAAATAGAGATCGAGCATTATATACCATTGCAGAAACTATCCAAACGTGCCACTCATAGGCACTAAGGGTTGTATCAACTATGTTTTGGCTCAAAGACAGTTGCGGTATCCCATAAGAGGGTCACCAACACTTGCTTCGCTTACCACTTTGCTGATTTACTATGAGGAAGGAGACGCTACTGAAGTTCTCCGTCATACTAGAAATGCATGGAAAAGTGTGATTCTTATGGAAAGAGATTCAAGAGCATGGGTAGTAGATTGAGAAATCTCTTATCGACAATGGATCATAGAAAGAGTAAAAAAAGTCAAGTTGCCTTTCAAACAAATCTCCATTTGCTTAAGGAACGAAGAGCAAATGCAAAATGAGGAAACAGAAGAAGTAAGATAACTAAAGGGGCAAATTAGAAGACTAAAAGTGGAAAATACCAGAATAGTTGATGACTTCCAAGGCCTACAACACAACTATGCGGATCTTAAAAGGGAGTATCTGGAAAAGGTAGAAGGATATGAAGGGTTGGTCAGAAAACAAAAGGTAGAAAGGGATTATACTCACAGAATTAAGCAGGATCTGTCTGCCGCCAATACTGAGTTAACAATAAGAGCACATGAACGAAATGTGGCCTTGTGAGGAGAACGTTAATGAAAAAATTTATATAAAGACATAAAAAGGGACAAGCAAGAAGCAATGAGAAGATTGAAAGATCTGCAAATTCAAGTTAATGGCATGGAACACCGGGTGGAGGAAACAATGGCAATATGTGATGAAAGGGTGAAAATAGGAGCGTATGCAGCTGATAGAAGTAGAAGAAAGACATCAAGCTATAATGGGTCATATGAAAAACTATATAATTGAATAATAAGAAGTTGTGATTTACTGGAAAATAATTTTTTCTCAATTAGCTGATTTAGCTAATGGGGCTATCGATGACGTACTTAGAATGTTACGCGAGGCTGACACAGTGTCGTTTCTTGACGCTTCGCAAGAGGTCAAGATTTTTCTTGATCATTGTAAGTAGCTAGTGGAGTAGATAAAGTCTAATTGCTCGGGATTAATAGTGGTTCCATTTTGTCTTTTCTTTGAAGATGTGTTGAGTTTAATTCATTGAATAAATGAGATTACTTTGATACTCCAGACTTGTGTTAATTTCCATTAGTGCTACATTGCGCCTTATTTACATAACTTTATAATTTCCGACTAGTCGCCTTCTGTTTATACTTTATTTTTTAGTCTAATTCATTTCAAATAAAATTCAGAAAAAAGTAATAACCGTTAAATTTTTGCAACACCCATATAGGACCCGTGCCAATCGATAAGTTATGGAAGAATGGGAAGAAGCACAGGAAGCAATGAAAGCTGGTATCAATTAGCTAAAAGATCAAATGAGTCAAATTCTTGAGATCCTGAAACGCAAAGGTGAAGATACTACTAGGAATGAAGAGGCGACTTCTTCCCACCTTGGGATAACACAGACCCAGAATAACAACACTCAAGGGACTTCTATCTCTTTTCCTCAATATGGGCTTCCTCCAGGTTACACCCCACCATACGAGGATTATCCCGAGCAGAATCAAGTTTTGCTCAATTAAAAAAAAAACCCACTACAGATGCTAGTGGACACCCAGATGCCAGTAAACACACAGATGTTAGTGAACACCCGGGTCGTAGGTGAGCACAGGATTGGGACTACTATTGTGCCTCACATGACTACCCAACCTAAGGTTTTATGTGTGATGCCTGGTGAGGAATATAAAATAAGGGTATAACTCAGTCTGTTATGGTCCTTGATGTGTGAAGGAGTGAAGAACAAGTTAGAAGTCCTTGAGGAAAGATTAAGGGCGATAGAGGACGAACGCATTTATGGGTTTGGAGATGCTATCGGTTTGTGCTTAGTACCGGATGTAGTAATTCCTCCAAAGTTCAAAGTACTAGACTTTGAAAAATATAGGGGAACCATTTGTCCCAAGAGTCATCTGACTATGTACTGTAGGAAGATTGCAACCCACGCATATGATGAAAAACTCCTAGTGCATTTCTTTTTGGATAGCTTGGCAGGTATGGCCCTGAATTGATATATGCATCTTGAACCAACTCGTATCTCTTCATGCAAAGATTTAGTGGATGTCTTCCTGAAGTAGTATAAATATAATATTGACATGACACCCGACAGTTTGCAGCTTCAGAACATGACTAATAATGGGTCTGAAACTTTCAAAGAATACGCACAACGATGGAAAGAGGTGGCTACACAGGTAGAGTCACCTCTGCATGGTTAGGATATGGTGTTTATGTTCATATACACATTATAACCGTCCTTTTATGAACATGTGGTAGGTAGTATCTCTTCTAATTTTGCTTATATAGTTATTATTGAGGAAAGAATAGAGATCAATTTAAAAATTGACTCATTCTTTTGTTTTTTTTTATTATTATTATTATTAATATTTTAAAGAAGAACATACAAATGAACGAAGAAAACAGTTTGAAAACGATCTCATTTTTTTTTTATTTTTAATTTTTCTTTATTTTTATTTTTTTATTTTTATTATTATTTTTTATTTATTTTCCAATTTTCTTATTATTTATAATTATTTTTTTTATTTTTTATTTTGTAAAACGTAATGGATAAATTCAACTCTTTTTTTATTTTTTTCAGAAAAACCTAAACTAATCAAGTATATTTTTTATTTTATTATTTTTTTCTTCATTTTTATTTTGATTATTTTTTTTATTGTATATATTTTTTTAATTTTAAATTATATTTACTCGAACAAAATCGAGTGTTGACAACACAGTTGACAAGGGAGCTTGATATCAAGGACTTGGGAGTAGTAAGCAAGATTTTAGGGATGTAAATTCACCGAGACAGTAAGGATGGGAAGATTTGGCTATCTCAAAAGAATTATTAGAAGAACATCTTGTAGCGCTTCAACATACAAAAATGAATCCAATTTAAACTTCAGTTCCTATCAATTTTATATTATTCTCATATATGTTCCCTAGTAGTGAAGCAAGGAGGAATGGAAATATCTCGAGTATTGTATGCATCAGCGATGGGAAGCCTTATGTATGTCATGATCTATACAGGTCAGATATTGCTAAGCAGTTGCAATGGTAAGTTGATTCATGCCAGATTTGGGTAAAAAGCATTGGAATGTTGTTAAGAGGATCCTAAGATACAGCAAAAGGACCTCGAGTATTGTATTATATTTTGTAGGATCAAAAGCTATTGTTAATGGATATGTTGATTCAGATTTTACAGGTGATCTTAACAAATAAAAATCTACTATAGGCTATGTGCACACACTTGCAAGAGGAGTTGTGAGCTAACTATCTAAGTTACAAACTATTGTAGCTCTCTCTACCACAAAAGTTGAATATATGGCAGCTATACAAGCATGCAAGGAAGTCATTTGGATCCAAAGGTTAATGGAGGAACTCAGGCACAAACAATAAAAGATTGCAGTGTATTGTGACAGTGGTGTTCAATATCACTTTGTTTGGAATGTCATAGAAGAAGGGAGTGTGGATATGAAAAAACTTCACACTAAAGATAACCTAGCAAAACCCATGACAAAGCCAATCAACGCTAATAAGTTTGAATGGTGCAAATTCTCTTATGGCCTATCGAATACTTGAGCAACATGGAATCTTGAGATTTTGAAAGTTTACCAAAATTAGCTTTAAGTGGGAGATTGTAAAATTAGTAAAGCTATTTTGGTGAAAAGCTAAATAAATGATAGGAGAGAAACATTTCTAGATTATAATCATAGAACTTTGATGATCGAGAGAAAGAAGAGTTATCTACCTCTAATTGATGGGTGGTTTACATTAGAGGGGTGCATCTATAGATGAGCCTTTTTAACTCATTTTTTATAATTTCATCTAGAGAGAAAGTTTAATCTCCTTTTATTACGAGACTTTATTGTTATCTTCATCTGAAAGAGAGAAGTTGTAATTCTCAAAAAATGTTATAGAATTCTTTCCACATTTTTCTTACGAGTTTTCATTTTCTTCAACTTTTATATTTTAGTATGTTATATGTCTGAAACCCATCTTGTTCTCCCTCTAGTAATGGGAGTTATCTGTTGTAATTTGGCAATAACCAAGCATCATGTCTTCTATTGAATTATTGAATATGGTGTCAATTAAGGTTTCAAAAGTATTTTCAAGTAAGTAAAACAAAAACGTGAATCATGGATCTTTATTTTATTTATTATTATTTAGAAATTGGAGTGAAGAACAATTATGGAAGTATATTTTTAGATTCTTCTTTTGTTAATGAGAATCTTTTTAAAAGAATAAACATGTTGACTCAATATTTTCTCTGATAAGCCATTGTTAATGTTTATTTAGTTTGTTGTCGCCATTCACAAGCACTTTGTTTTGCTATAAAAATATGGTTTTCTTCAGGTTCTTGCAAGTCATGCTAAATTTTACATTATATTGGAGTTCAACACAGGCGGTGAATTGTTCGATTAAATTGTGAGTATCTCAAGATTGAACCTTTTATTGTAGGTTTTAGTAACCACCATTCAAGATATTGGTGATGTTCATGATGAATAATATAATAGTATAATTATACAAATATGCCATGGTCTGGTTAGTGGAGTTGATTCTAGAAGATATTTTCAACAGCTTGTTGATGGTGTAGATTATTGCCACAATAAGGGAGTTTATCACAGAGATTTAAAGGTTTTCTTTGAGTGGGATATGCAACTTGGTTTGTTATCCTTATCATGATTTCTTTTAATTTACTTCTTTGCCTTATGCAGCCTGGAAATGTTTTCCTTAATTCTTTAGGAAATATAAAGATTTTTTATTCTGGTTCGAGTGCATTTCTTGAACATATGAGCTTGCAGCAAAGATAGTCTTTTTATATATGACTTTGGTTCATGTAATCAGATTTGGTTATTTATATATGTTTCAGTGCATTTCCTCATAAGTTTGACTCGATATGGGTCACTGTAGATATAATAACCTAATCTACACATTTTTACCGATTAATATTAGGTATTCCTCAAAAGAATTAATTGAGTTATACGTTAAGGAAATTGTAAAATTACATGCAGTTCCATCCAGTATAGTTACCGATAGAGACCCTCAATTTACCTCTAGATTTTGGGGAATTTTACATAAAGCATTAAGAACTAGGCTCCATCTTAGTTAAGCTTATCATCCCCAGACGAATGGACAGTCAGAGAGAATCATCAAATCGTTAGAAAATTTGTTAACACTTATATATTAGAAGATTCTGAAAGTTGGGATCGTTACCTACCTTTGATTGAATTCACTTATAATAATAGTTTCCATTCTAGTATAGGTATCGCACCCTACGAAACCCTCTATGAAAGAAAATGTAGTAATCCCTATGTTGGTTTGAGATTGGAGAAAATTTAATTTCGGGACTTGACATGATCATACAAACCATGAAAAAGATTAAGATGATTCAGGAAAAATTAAGAACAACCCAAAGTAGACAAAAAAATTATGTTGATAAAAGGAGGCCCCTTCAATTTCAAGAAGGTGATCATGTATTTTTGAAAGTCACCCTATGGTGGCGACTCCTCTGTTTTAAAAAAATAATTTTATTTTGTTCGTTATCCCCGTTGTGACCCCGGTTGCGACAGATGGCGACTCCACTGGGGACTTACTTGAGAGTCAAGCCAATTTTAATTAAATAAGTAAATATGAGTATGATTTTCTAAATGTTTGTGTTTTCCTTTCTCTTTGTATATATGTATTCTTGTTTCTCTTTGTATATATGTATTCTTGTTTGTTCTTGCTTGAATAATTGAACCCTAGGGTAGGTGACATGCT
>Ga0099825_1009360_pt1 | contig 11213 bp, 5 predicted proteins | sample SiratroredBW_FD_76838 | JGI IMG/M metagenome (GOLD analysis project Ga0099825, IMG submission 76838) | Root nodule microbial communities of legume samples collected from California, USA - Siratro red BW | ecosystem: Host-associated > Plants > Roots > Nodule | place: USA: California | collected...
AAAAAAAAAAAAAAAAAAAAAAAAAAAAAAAAAAAAATAAATAAATTTTTAAAAAAATATAAAAAATTTTTTTTTTTTTTTTTTTCATGACATATTATTGAAATTGATTTTGCTTTGGTAGAAGAGATAGGTAAATGAAATCGAAGTGACACTATGTGCGGTTCATGCATACATGCGTTAGTTGTCTCTCATCAATCAATTCTCTTCCTATAATTAAGTAATTTTGTGACACTTATATGTGCAAGAGTATATAGAAAAATGAGCAAATTTTAAAAGCGATAAAATATATTAACTTTGGTAATTTTTGGAGATGAAACAAAATTGGATGCCATATATAACTTGCTTATCTTCCTTATCCAATAATGATATAAAGGTAGGCACACGTAACGATCTTTAATTTATAATTAGTAATTAAAAGTCTTTTAGCATTATTAATTAATTTTTTAAAATTGAAGATATTACATTACAATAGTTATATGGAATCTTTTTCTAATTATTGCACATCTTTATTTAAAATACAATAAGACAAAAGATTTAATATATCATTATGTGCCGGGGTTTCTCCTCCACTCCATACACTTGTGCTCTGGAACAACACAGTTAATAGTTGTTCAGTTTATTTTGCTTTTTTCTATTCTTTAAAAAGTCGGAATAAAGTAAATTTTTCAAATCTTTGTGAACATTTAGTACCTATGTCTCTTTTTTTTTTTTTTTTTGTTATAAACCATAATTACCACGATCTTATTCAAATTGAACAATATCATTATATATATAGATAGCAAAACATTTTCTCCAAATACTTAACGCAATTGTATATCCAGTTCTCAAATACAAGACCGTCAGTCACGGTTGGAATAGTCACGTACTAATTTATTGATGTACTCGGTAATTATTTTTATTTAAAATCTTAAAATTTAAGTAATAGCACAGATGATTAGAAAAATTAACTTATAATTAATTATTAAATTGAATATATTGGATTGATATTTTAAAAGATTATTCTAAAATAAGAAGTCATAAATTTTAAAAACTACGATAAGAATGCATGTTTTTGTTTTTTTTTTTTAGAAAATAAACTTTACATTAAAGATTATGTAGTTTAAATTTAACGAATTGGTATCAAAATTATTTAAAAAGTTAAAAGAAAGTTATGAAAATTTATGAAACTTGAAAGTATGTTATAAATTTTCAGCAAGCATTCAAAATTGTTTCAACATTAAAGATAACAAAACAAATATTAACATTTGTATAAAGAAAACTATAGTGATCATTCATGCATTAACATCTCGTCATTTATGTTTTTAAGTTTGAATAATAGATTCAAAATTATGATCTTATTAAACTACTAATATTCAAAATGGGTATTTGTCTACTAGTTCAATTGTAGAATATATGTAAATTTGGAAGAAAAGATTATCAAGAACTATATCAATGTTTGGCATCACATCTATAATGGAAATAGAAAGAAGTTATAAAAGAAGAAAGAATAGCCTAGTAATCGACACCAAAGGGGATGAAAATTTAGTAAAGACTCAAGAATTTTGACAAGATTGATAAAGGCCTACTAAAAATCTCATAAAAATATGGAATCTACATTAGAAAGTAAAACTTATGTTCTAAATATCATAATACTTTATATAAGTTGCAAATAAACCTAATAACACCTTAATTTGTTCTCCTCTTCAAAAATTCTTTTACATTCTCAGTTCACCTACACAAGATTTGATTTGTTTCTCTACATGTACATTATGCGAAAGGTTTTGAATAACAAATACCACTTTACTTTAAAAATGCTTAAGTAACTTTTAAATTACCCCAAAGGTGATGTGAGGGGAAGGTATGAGTGTGACATGTAGCCAAAAAGAAAAGGGGTCTCAAGGTAACCTACTACCGTGGCTAGCAGTAGTATATATGTGTACAAATCAAACCCTACCTTTCAGTTGTCAAAATCCTCACATTAACATAGCAACTCAGGATTTCTTTCAACATTTGAGTGTACGTAGGACAATTAGACAAGACCACCAATTCATTTGTTGCCGCTAATTAGTGACTAGCAGTTACATTGTCAATTAACCAAAACATCTTCAAACGATTGATCTTGTGCAAAGGACACTTTTAGGCATATCGATATCATCTCTCGTGGGACAAGAATACAAACCTACATATAAAGAAGACAAACCAGCCAGATTTTGATTGATGCAACTTAATCTTTCTGATTGATCATACCCAATTTGAAGGATTATTCAGTGAATCATTCATTGAATTTACCACCTAGGTACGATGATGTATACATATATAAACTTTCTTAAATTGGTGTAACCTATTGGTACGTGAATGTACTTCGCGTCAGATTTGGACATGTTCAAGGTTCGAACAAGAACTGAACAAAGGGTGTTAATTTCTGTTAAAGTTGGTGATCAATCTTGGCAGAATAATAAAATGACTTAGAATGATCACATACATCTCAATATTGTGAAATATAAATTCTAGGTCTTGCAATTCTTGGTAACCAAGTGTGTTTAATTTCTTACAAGAATGAACTGTTTTAGGGTTATATGTCTTCGAGTAATTTTCTGATTTCAACTGGGGAAAGTTACCAAGGTTCAGATCAGAAACTTTCTTCAGAGAAAGTTACATTTTCTAAGGAAAGAAAATTAAAAAAATAAAATAAAAAATTAGAGGAGATGCGTGGTCATTGATGTTATCATATATTCATGTAAAGACAGCATTTGCATCCATAGTAAATAAGTGAAATTCGAAGAATGATAGTAACTGCTAGGAGCCTGTGAAAGCATTTGTGGTCAAAGAAAGAAGTGATGACGGTAATTTGTCGGTGAGAACTATCAAGCTCTTCAGACTTCATCACTGATCAGTTCTTAAGCTCCAAAATCCTCAGTACTATATACTGCTTAATTTGCAGAACAGCAGTGCCATGGTCTCACGTTTATTCCACTCTTTCTTTTCCATAATTAAATATAAATAAAATTAAAGTAATAATTATAATTGTACTTTCCAGAGAGGATTAAGTTGGTGTTGGATTAATATATTTAACTTTTTGTGTTAGACTCTTAAAAGTTTGAGAGTTGTGTTTATTTATCCTCTTGGAAGGACCATATGCTAACCCTTATCTAATTCCTTTTAGTTAATGATTTTAAAGAGAATTTAAATTAACAATAATATGTTATAATATATATCCAGAATTATAGGAAAATAATCCTATATGAAGGAAAGGGACTCATGTCTATATTTGATGATCCAGAACACAAATATCATGCACAAGTACTCTAGCCCACATCTCTTTAATCGATCTGATACTGATCAGACCTATACTCAAGCAATAACCTAGATTTAAGTAATTTCTTATTTAATAAGTACTATTTAAGAAATAATTTTGGATTAAATATATCGTCCTGCTAGTTATTTAGCATGATTGCAGCAATCATGATCAATGCCAACAATTAAGCCTGAATTATATTCCGTTTTATTTTTTGATGCATGAACTCAACCAACATGGCACATACTATTGTTGCTGTTGTTGGTTTACATGGCACATATATTATAAAACACTACATAACATACTGTCAGGTCCTCGTAACGTTGTTCGTCATCTCTAATACTTTTTCGGAGTTTAGGTATTGACCTAATGTGTCTATATCTGTTTTCATCCTCTTATTTGAAATCATTTGTTTAAGGTAAATGTGTGAGAAAATGCAGGCATGTGGGTCAAATACCATTATATGTTAGAAAGAGAATACAAAAGGATCAACAAATTCGCTTCACATTGTACTAATTACTAAGTAGTAGTTCAGCTCAGAGTTCATACTGTTCCAGGATTCTTTTCTACTAAATTGGCTATTCCTGTTTTGCATGTCATTTTCTATCCCCACCAATTAGTCTCCCTTTTTCTCTCACCAAAAAGAAACAAACAAAGGCCAACAGAGGAGAAAGAGAAAAAGTAAGGGTAAAAAAAATAAAGGAAGAAAAAAAAACACTCAAAGGCAAAAAAGAAAAGAAAGCTTGATTTCATTGATCAATAAGTGCAGGCTTTCTTTCATAAAGTCTGGATATAGGCCTTTTTCTGAGTAGAGAATTTCACAAATCCTTGGACTTTTAGGAACATGAGTTTTAGGGAGTGCAATGTAGAAAACAAGAATCTGTATCTTCAGACCCCAACTTTTATTGAGTGGCTCAAACCATCTTCTTCTCTAACAAGTTCAATATCACCACCACCTTCTTCCTTGGCTCAGCATGATCATCTTTCCCAAGAAACGATCCAGTTTTTGCCCTTCAAGGAAGACCATGGAGTGAAAAGGGATGGTCTAGAAGTGAAAGAAAAGGTGGAACATGTGACTGTGGCTTTGCACATTGGATTGCCTCACACAGGAGACCCTGACCCTGATGATCCTGATGCCAGTGAGAAGAAGGTTTTCCATGTAAAGCAAGAAGAGCCCTTGAAGAAAAGCGTCCAGGGTTGTTCTTTTAACCAGGAGAGAAGATTTTGGATTCCAACTCCTGCACAGATCCTTGTTGGACCGATGCAGTTTGCTTGCTCCATATGCAGCAAAACCTTCAATAGATACAACAATATGCAGGTTAGTTGGTTTTCATCTTCTGGTGTAAGCAACACACAAATATTTTCCATTATTTCCACATAAATTAACTTGTTTTCAAAGAAACACCTAATTAAAACTACGAATTGTGCAAGGATGTAGCTTTCAAAATAATACTGTGTGGGAACTTACAATTAAGCATCTCATTACTGCTTGAAAAGAAAATCGTGCATGATTTTCATATAAAACACATAACCTATCACATAGTTTACACTTCAATTTTGTCTCTATACAATTACCATAATAACAAAATGGAATCTAACACCAGTTCAACACAGTAAGTTGGGAAATGGAATCTTTTGTTTTTGTATTGTATCTGAAAGAATAGCTCCTTTGGAACGTTGTACCGTTTGAGATTCACAATAATACTAAAAAATTGAAAGTTGTGTATATATCAGTTTTCTTCACAATACTCACAGCAATAGACATTCTGGGGAAACGAATAGGTTTCAAAACAAAATAATTTCGTTGTTAAGCAGTTCTATATCACATAATTCACGCAACTAAATTCTATGATATCGTAATTAGTATGTGAATATGTATGTTTGTCACTTCATTTCAATTTCAATTTGATAGTATCCTCTATAAACTATATCCTGAGGACAAATATCAGTGCCCAAATTAAAGGGAATTTGCACTAGTTTCCTCTACTCAGAATTTGAATTCCCTATCCAAACCTACCTGAACTATGTGTTTTACATGATGATGATGAAGACGAATAATCATCAAGACGAAAACAATCATTTAGATGAACTTTACATAAACATGACTCTTAATGACTGTCTTTTTCTTTTGCTTTTTTCTTTGTTTTACTTTAGCAAATTTGAGTTATGGCCTATTGCCCCGCCATCACCACCATCTTCAACTTTTAGCAAAAGGCTCCTTTTAAACCATAGGATTTTAAAGGGAAGTTGAACTTCCATATATATATAACTTCATGCTTTTCTTCTTTTTTCTTTCCTTATGTGCTTGTTTGTCCTTTTGGGTTGAAAACCTCATCAGCATAGGAACTAATCGTTGGTGTTTGAGGCATGCATGCAGTGTAGCACAAGATCTACCATAGCAAATTCTTTTGAACAAGAACTATGTCTTTAAAAAAATATTTATATAGGGAAGAGAAGGCAACAATCTTCCAATCTTAAAGAGGCATTATGTATCGTTATTAATTAGATTACTAAAAATCAGTTATCTTTTTCCTTTAATTGAAAAATGAGTTAATAACTAATTAATGACAATGGCCACTGCTTGTCCATATAAAGGCCAACATAGGTAGGTTATATTAGTGGATGGAAATCATTTGTTCTCCATTCTTTTCTCTTTCAAATTACAAAGCATAATTTGTGATTAGAAAGTATATTTCCTTTTTTATTTTTAGTTTTTTTATGTACATGCTAGCTTTTAATTACTCATAGAAGCAGAAAAACAATATAAAGAAAACGATGAAAGTTGATTTGGATAAGCATGCTTAAATAAGGATTAATTTGACGAGCCTAATTTGAAGCAAGTTTTTGGGATCAATTACAAATGAATATGCTAAGAGATTTTATTATGTCATAGGGAAGTGATAGGTGTTTTGAAAAGGTTTCTTGGAATCCTGTCTTTTTGTATGATCTCTCAAACACTTTTATGTAAAGGATTTAAACATCCCTCTTTATGCTTATTATTTATTTCATTTATTATTACTGATAAAAAAGCAAATAAATAGATTAAACAAACTCATGTATAAGGGCCGGTTAAAGTAGTCTTGTCCTCTTTTAATAAAATTTGTTTGGAATTTTCTATAAGCAAAAGAATTTATTAATGATAGATGAACATATGTAAGTACATAAGTTATGCCTATTTAAGTATACAACACACTTTAAACCAAACAAGTGCGAAACAAAAAAACAATACCGGTTTAGAAAACATTCATTATATATTTACTTCCTATTCCAATTCTACTTTCATTCATTTTTTGAATGCTTTTTTTTCTAGTCTCATCGTCTGTTATTTTTATCTTTCTTTTTTCCTCTCTTCTTTTCACCCATAAATATTAAATTGGAGTTATAATGTTATTAGTGTAAAATATCTTTCACATTATTAAATGAAAATTTTCATCAAAAAATGCTAATCAAATTTTTTTCATTATTTCGTTAGTTAAAACAGACACAACTCCTGTCATGCAGTTAATATATAATCAATTCTCTCTTAAGATTTGAAAAAGCCTCTTACATGTGTATTAAGATATTAATCATACCGTTATACATAATATGGAACTATCTAATAGTCATTACTGAATTTATTTTGATTATGATCAGTTTAACAAAAACCTTGACAATTTGCAGATGCATATGTGGGGACACGGATCCGAATTTAGGAAAGGACCGGACTCACTTAAAGGAACACAACCAGCAGCAATGTTAAGGCTACCATGTTACTGTTGTGCTCAGGGTTGCAAGAACAACATCAATCATCCAAGAGCTAAGCCCTTGAAGGACTTCAGAACTCTCCAAACGCACTACAAAAGAAAGCATGGTGCAAAACCATTCATGTGCCGAAAGTGCTCAAAATCCTTTGCAGTTAAAGGGGATTGGAGGACTCACGAAAAGAACTGCGGAAAGTTGTGGTATTGCACTTGTGGTTCAGATTTTAAGCACAAAAGGTCCCTCAAAGATCATATCAGATCCTTTGGAAAAGGCCACTCCCCACATCCTTCTCATGAAGGCTTCGTTGAGGATGAGAAGGAATGCGTTACTGGATCTGATGAAGATGAAGTTGAAGTTGCTCATACGTGATATGTAACATGCTATATATGTATATATATAGGTTTTGCCTAAATTAACTCAAGTAAAAATGGAACTAAACAATCTCATGATTGGTGCAATTAATACATGTAACCAACCATCTTAAGGTATACAAGAGAAGATGGTTTAAGTTCGTTTTCACTTGAAATAAGTTAGACAATTTCTGTATAAATAGGTTTATTTATTAAAGAGTAGTAGTAGAACTAAGTGTAGCAGATGTTACTACTGAAAGCCCTTGTGCTCAGTAACAAAAATTTCTCGACAATTACTGAGGGAATTAGGGAGCGGTTTGCTACCGAGCACTTGCGGGGTGTGATAGGTGTGCACGAGTTTGCTTTGTGGTTAATTAATAAGATTATGGTTCCTCAAGTGATGAAGCATATAATCTTTTCTGATAGCTGCAGAAACAGGTGTTGAATCATGTTGAAGTTTTTATATCTTTTCAATGGACAAAATTCAGCTTCATACTAAGAGGTAATCTTAAAGAACTTCAGTATTTTTAACAGTAGTTTGATAACACACACCTATATATACATATTAAATATAACAACAATTGTGGTTTGAGTTTACTTGTGGTGTCCTTCACATTCAGAAAATGTATTCAAGAACCAGAAAAGAGTATTCAGAATCATTTATAATTATTAAGCAAAAGGTATTACCATCCTCATATGTAAAGGTTTTTCACAATCCTTGTTACTTTTTACTATTATGATTATTAATTGACCCCTCGTGTGAGGAACAACGAAAACTGAGCATATATAAATCTGTCATTTATCCTTATAGAAATTTCTGGACAGAAAAGAAAAAAAAGAGACACTAAAAAGGTTATCAATTTCATTGTGGGTGACATAATTGTTGGAGGAAATTTTTGTGCACCAATGAGATGAATAGTTGACTGCATAGTGAATAATTAAGATGGCTCAGCCGCAAATTTACTTGCTCAATGTGAAAACTGTGTGATCAGATACTCATGTACCAAGTAACACCTAGATTTTTTTTTCTTTTTGTCGTACTTGTTCCCATATCACCAAATTAATCTAAGTCAATATCAAGTAGCTACAAGCTCGACATCAATTGCTGAATATAAAATTGGAGGTGCTGAGCTTGATTCCTTTGGTGGCATCCTTAGATGATCTGCTAAGAAAAAGCATCCAAAATCAAAATACGGTGTTTAATTACGCAAGTGTGTTGTGAAAAAGAGATATGGTAAGAGGCTATTTTTCTCACACAAGACATGGTGATCCTTAGTACACGTGAGGAAGAAAAAGAAAGAGAAAGAGAGTAAATTTATAAAAGGGTTTGGGATTTGGATTCTTTTGAGGTAGGATTGACCAAAGCAAAAAGTGGTAGGGAAAATGGGAGGTTGTGTTTGGTTTTTTTGGAGGATAAGGGACCTCCACCATGGTTTGTCGGGTAAAACGTTGGAGGTAGAAAGATGAGAAGCACCATCTTTAACTGCACCAATTTAGCCAAACTAGCAGTTCGCTTTCACACTCAAAAGTGCTAATATCTGAGTGTGCATTGGAGGACGCTCCCACCCAACACTGTATCAGATAAACCATTCATTCATTATTTCCATTTCCTGAATCAGATTTCTTAAGAATCTCAGTTTATTTGGTTAGACTGACAAGTGTTATAAACTAGTCTGAGTAACATAGAAAAATGTTATTTTAAAAATACTTTAAAATAACTTATTTTATAAATTCCTAGTTTGTATATTATAAATAACTTATAGTTTATAACTATTTGTTTATTGTTCTTGTTGTCTTTAATTTTTTTAAAGGGTATTGAATATATATGTTTTAATTACTATACTATTTTTGGTATATGTTAGGTTACTTTTTAAGTTTTATTTAGATAAAATTAAATTAATTAATATGTTACATAATGTAAAAAAATCAATGTAAAAGTAGTTTAAATTGAGAAATAAAATATTTTAAACTTTTAAAATACTTAAATTTGGTTAATACTCATTAGATAAAATATTTTGAAGAAAAATACTTTTTCAAATAAAAAAAACATATATAACTTTTAAAAAATAAATAGAAGTATTAAAAAAATTTAATAAAAATTTAATTACTTTTTAAAAGCTTCAAAAGTATAATTACACATAACATACTTATTTAAAAACAACAAATTTCATTTATATAGTACGGTATATAAATCTAAATTGAAATGTATGCCTGAAAAAAAAAACAGTATTAGTGTGAATTAACATGAAAACTCCAATGAAATAGAGTCGTGGTTTTAAACCAGGTTCTAAATATTACTATTGCACAATCATGGTAGTTTACAATTGTAGTTTGAAGTGTAACATAAATGTACTATATGACCTCAACACTTACACTTACTTTAAAAAAAATAAATAACAAAGATTTTGATTTCAGTGCAAGTCTAAATAATCTAAAATATGCAACTGCTTGGGTTGTTAAGAAAGTATGTTTAAGACCAGGAAAAATGAAATGAGTTTATTATTCCAAGAGTAGGTTAGGTTATACTGTTGATGACTTCATGAGTCCAACCAACCAATGTATATGCAATAAAAGACAGAAAGAATGGAACAAAAGAGTAAGTAATGCAGTTCAAGCAAAACAACATAAGCAACCTACATTAAAACTCTATGAGTTGGACACGTGGCAAGAATGTCCACACTGAAACCATACGTAGCAGATTAGCATATGCTGTGTGTAGTAACACTATTACCAGTATTCATTCATTCATTCAACACTCCTTAAATATGCTGCTTACTTTCATTCATCAGAGGATATGCAAGAAATTATTATGACATTGTGTTGTAGAGACGAGAAGAGTTCATGAACGTGACGTTGTGAGCTTGAAGCTTGATCATGTTGAGATGACTAAAAACTACTATATTGGTTTGATGTGTGGCTTTCTTTCTTAGTTTCTGAGAAGCCAAGAGTTGATGAAAGTGTCTCTATAAACACTTTATGCTTTCAACAAAATATTACTATCATTATTGCACTGCCTTTCCATGATAGACAGAACACCAAAATCATGAATTGTTTGGGGAGGGGACCAACCAGGAAAGTAGAAAACAGATGAATCACAGAGTAATAGTTCCCTCAAACTAATTAAATAGGATTAAATTTGTGGTATTTATAATAAGAATTAGTACAGTGAGTTAGGAAAATATGACAGAAAAAAGTTAATTATAGGATTTAAGTATGTAAATTGTTGGGCAAATTTTTTAAAGTGGTGAAATTTTTTTCCGAAATTCTTAAAATTGTATATTTTTTTATTTATTTTTGGATATGGGTATATAAAAGAGATCATATCATTGTGAAGAAATAATGTTCTTATTACACTGTTTAATTTAATATTAAATGAAATTATGAAAAGAGAACACAATTCTAGTTTACTAGATAAAATTGTGTAATTAAGATTTCAATTAATGAGTTAATTAAAATCATGAAAATACTCTACCATTTTAGGATGATTAATATTCTACACCTATCCCTTTTTTTTTCATGTGATGTGTTGCTACTGTGCTACTAAAATACATGAACAGTTACAAAGTCATTTTATTTATTGATAAATATGTAATGGCTGAAATTAATTCTGATTAAGTAATTAAATAATCGTGAAGTTAATTTGAATAGAAGAATTGTTACATATTGTGAAGAAAAATTACCTAGATATAATTTAAAAACTAACAATAAATTTATTTAAAAAATTTTATAATATTTTCAAATTTTTCTTTCTAAATTTATTGCTAAATTTCAATTTTATTTTAAATTATTTCTATATTAGTAACTAAATTCAAATATCCAACTTATACTTAATTTTGCTAAATATATTT
>Ga0099825_1009361_pt1 | contig 11212 bp, 7 predicted proteins | sample SiratroredBW_FD_76838 | JGI IMG/M metagenome (GOLD analysis project Ga0099825, IMG submission 76838) | Root nodule microbial communities of legume samples collected from California, USA - Siratro red BW | ecosystem: Host-associated > Plants > Roots > Nodule | place: USA: California | collected...
AGAGGCTCTTCAAGTAACACCAGCAACTTTCTAAATTGTGAAAATACAACTGACTTTACAGATGGATGTTGGTCCCTTGATTCTTTCAGAAATTTTATCAGGGTAGACACCTTCGATGATAACTGTGTTTCTGATTCTGAGCTCAGTTCAGCACTGTTTGTCTCTGGCTGGAGAGGGGGTGAGAACAAGTCAGATTCTGAGAGTTGTCGCCGGCAAAGAGGACAACCGATGGATTTCTTCTTTTCTAGAGATCTCATGATACAGTCACGGCAGAAAATATGAGCACAACGTGTGATCACAATCTCCATTGAAGGAGATAAGCAAATTGGACATTGAAAATCTTCGCCTTCTTCTAGCTGCCCAAGTATTGTTTGCAGCAATTCAGGATTATAAGAATCAACTGCTTCTTCTCCTGTTATTAAAATAAAACCTCATGTCAGACATCTTTATAACTCACCTAATTGAACTTGAGGAAGGTACTTTTCCACACCCCAATAAGACAATAAGAGGTACATAAATTATTTCACCACATAAAGCTGAAATATTCCATTCATATAATTCCTTGCAAACAATGCTTCGAGAATCAGAACTTCATAAAGCTGCAATATTCCACTTATAGGAAGAGCAATTTATACATGTATTGTCAAGGCTGCAATTTATACATGTATTGCTGGTAAAAGTTTCTTTGAAGTTGAATGGGAACAATATCTCATAAGTATAATGCTTTTTTGAACTAAATTCAGGCTGAAGCAATTATGGCACAGAAAAAGAAAGCCTGAGAAACCTAACTGAACCACTGATTGGATCAAGTCGAGGAAACCATTGAGTAAATTTATCTGTAAGCCAAAATTATACCTTCACTACTTGTAATGCTGCGGTATGGCTGAAATTTATACAATTTCATGTCAGAACAGATTTGGCGAAGTCTTAGAATACAACTTAGCATCTCGGTATAGATGGAATGTGGATTAATCTCGCAGGCAAATCTTGTTCTCAACAATGCCTGTGTTATCTCTTTCTCCCGATCATACAGCTGACGTTGTTCCATAGAAAGCTCAACATAACAAATCTCAACGGTTTTCGGTGGCAGACACACCAATGCCATATCTTTTGTTCTTCGCAAAGCAATTGCTTCCATCAAAACCTACAAAATAAACCAGGAAAAACGTAATCTTACACAAAAATATAAGACAGAAAAATACAATAAGAATAATTATTAACCATCATTAAAATTAAGCACAAAAAATTGAACTGCAATTCAGCATTACCGGCTGCATATAAACTAAATAAAGACTTGAACCAATGTTACACTACAGTTTATGGCCACTTGCAAGGGAAAACCCAATCATATTGTGAAGAAAAACAACTAAACATACATTGTGTTACCTGCAATAGTGTGAGGCCGTTCTCTAGGCCCTGATTAAGAGGGCGTTGCACCAACTCACTCCAATGTCTTCGCTCCGAAAACGGACTAAACCGCAAAAAGACCATGAAAGAAAACAAATCAATGCAGCCAGTTAGAATCGGTGTCCCTGTTACTGCCCATCTGTACTTGCCTTTCAACTTGCGAACCACCCGACTCTGTTTGGCAGTGATATTCTTGATGGCGTGTGCTTCGTCCAATATAATTCTCCGCCACTCCATTTTCCTTGCCGGCCTATCCTTCGATTCATAAGACAAAGTAGTGTATGTAGTCAACACCAAATCATACTCCTTAAGCTCCTCAATATCCTCTGTCCTTCTTTCGCCGTAATACAAGTAAGTCTTGAGTGCACCAGGCACAGTGTGATCGTCCAACTGCGTTATCCATGCCGACATAACAGAAGGAGGACACACCACCAACGTTCCTTCTGTTCTCACTCCGGTTTCAAGGGAGTACTCACCTTCATTCCGGCCTTGATTCTCTAAAGAAACCGACTTTCTGTCCGTTCTCCATTTCATAGAGACACCCATTTGGCTCCCTTTATCAAAAGCAATCAGAGAAAGCAAAGTTAAGGTCTTTCCTAACCCCATCCCATCGGCGAAGATGCCACCTCGCAAAGGGTCGGGCCTTATATGGGTTTGATAATCGGTTAAGATATTTACGAACATGCCATCATTTTCTTCCCAAAAGGGCGGCAATTCATCAGCGTTTTCTTTGCGAACAAGCCACGCCAGACCCTCCTTCTGGTGAGGGAGAAGCTCGGTTCTGATGATGCTCCTGGGAGGCTCCAAGATATCGATGGCGCGGTTCTTGTTGGCGAGGTTGATGTTCACGAGGTCGAAAATGGCGTCGACGGTCATGGACTTTTTCTGCGCCTTGGTGGCCTTAACGGCGGTCGATTCAGAGGAGGTGAAGGCGGCTTCGGACTCAGTGATGAGTCTGCGGGGGGAACGGGAGATGGCGTCTTTGACGACGGCAAAGTCGTGGAGGCGGGCGAAGATGTGGATTTGGCAGAGGATTCGCCAGGTTTTCCGGCCGTCGGGTACGATGGCTTCGACGTGGATGATGTCGCTGTCGATAAGAGGGGAGAGGACGGCGGCGATGACGCTTTCAATGTAGCCGAGGGGCTGGCCTTGGATGTTGCTGACTTGGATGGCGTTGGCGTCGTGGGTGTTGTCGGGCTGACGGTGGAGGATGACGAGGGAGCGGCCATGGACGGTGGCGTTATGTTGTTGCACGCCGACGATGTTGGCCTCCATGAAACCGAGCAGGAATTGGTCTGAAGACGAATCCATGGTGTTGGTTCTTGGCTTCTTGGGTTGTTGGGGTTTTGGTCTTTCGACTTTGAATTGAAGAGGTATTTAAACGCCAAGAAACTTCTCCCCGCGTGTCTTTTTTTTTTCTTTTCGTTTATAGTATTTTTTTAGATTCGCACATAAGAAAGAATTTTAAAAACTACGAAAATTACTTATGTGCACGTGTGATTTTTCTTTTAGTCATTTTTTCATATGTCATTTTTTATATTGAGGAAAGAAAAGTGTAAAGCAGATAAACAAAAGATAAACAAGAAGTAGACTAAACATAAAAAATTTTGAATTGAAAATATACATAGGATAAAAGCAAATTCTATGATTGGATAAAGAAAATATAGGTACAAACCAATTTTCTGACTATTTAATTTAATTTTTGTTTTATTTCATTACTTTGTATTTCTATCATTATTTTATTATTTGAAATATTATTATGATTATTATTATAATAATAATTATTATTACTATTATTATTAGCGGCAAGAGGTGTCGTGTCATAACATTTTTATTACATTAAAATATATATAAATTTACAACTTTTACAATTTTATTATTTTGTGAATAATTTACCTAAAAAGGAAAATTAATACAATAATATATATATATATATAATTTGTAAAAGTAGTATTAAAAAGTTATATAACTATTATTTAAAAAATATTTAGTTATTTAAAATAAAAAAATTATTTAATTATTTATTTTATTAAATAAATAAATTAATTACTTTTTATTTATTAAAGAATAAAATTATTCAATTAAAAGATGAGGCTAAATAAAGTTAGAAAATGATATATCCCCTTTATATAATATTATGTACGTATTATTATTAGTAGATTTAGTTTAAATTTTTCATAAAATTTTTTAATTGATTCTTATTAAAAAATTTCATAAAATTTTTACAGTTTTTAATGGAGTCCTATCATTTATTTTTTATTTTTTTTTCACTTGGTGGCGTGATTGTTATTTTTTCATGTCATTTTGTTTATTATGTCCACGTGTTAAAAGAATTTGAAAACTTCTAGTTAATGAAAAATTATATTATTATTATTAATATAAAATGACAAGAGATTTTAATTATTTTTATTGAAAATGTGTTCACGACGCAACTAAAATTAATATAATTAAAATTTATTTTAGGAATTATTTACTTTAAGAATTGAGTTTTAACATTTCATTGGACAATCCTACAAATTTTTGCTGTGTCACTATTATACGTGGGATCTAAATAACATATAATATGTAAACTATAATACCTTCTTAATTAAAACAATAAAAAATACTTATTATTTTACGTTAATGATGATATAACTGTATATTTACCATAAAACTTCTATATATTTTTTAATAAGTGTTATACACAAACAAGTAAGATCACATGATAATATAAACTATATGTAAAATTAAACAATAAAGACTCAGTTAAAAAATATAAATTCTTTTAGTATTTAATAAAAATAAAAAATTTAATAAGAATTAATTAAAATTACTTGAATGTATGAAGTTAAATCTTAATTAAATATTGAATTGTAGAATGAGTGGGCTTCAAGAGGAGGAATTGGTGAAGTGTGTGTAGTTCCGATTACATAAATAAGTCATTTTATGATTCGTGTGTTTTTTAAGTAGGCATACAAAATATGTTATATGTCAAACTTGATTTTAAAACTAAACTTCATTTAATATTTGTTTATATGATATATTAAAGTATTAACATAAAATGAACTTTTAAATAAGTTCACGAGTCAGACTGCACTTATAAGAAGGTCACAAGTAACACCACCAATGTTTAAACTATGAAATTGTAAAATAAAAATTACTTTTAAATAGAGTTTGACTTATCCTAATCCATTCCTTCCCCTAATTATCATAATCGATTATTAGTTGTGTTTTACACCATTTCTTCACATTTTTTTTTTCATTTAAGAAAGCAAAACTTTTTAGGTGGATCTCACATGTTTTCAAATTTTCATCGTTCCAATTTTACATTATTTTACTTTTATTAATATATTTTATATTTTTTCCTTCCATTTCTATCATACTAAATATAATCTTATTTCTGCATTTGAAAAAGAAAGTTCACAATTTTTAAAATATTTGAATGTAATAAATTTAATTAATCTCATTTCAAATATTTTAATTAAATTAGATAATTCAAATTCATTAAATTTTAGTTTCTTTTATAAAATATTTTAATTACTACTAAATGCAAAAAAAAAAAAATATTAAACCGTTGTTAATAATTCAAAAGGATTAATATTAATAATTTTTTATTTTAAAATTTTTTCAATTGATATTAATTAACCTTTTTCTTCATTAATGTTGGTTGAAATTATTTTTAGTCCATATCGATTATAGTTATTTAGGTTGATATCCATCAAAGTTATATTATTAATTAAAATTATTTTTGTTGACTCTTCAATTAAGTTGAGTAAAACAAGCTCTTAATTAAAAAAATGTAATATCCGTCTTAGGATGATCACTTGTCGCCTAAAGGCTAACAAACATCACCAAGGAATAATTCTTAAAACAAGGACGATCACCTATCGCTCTAAGCCGACAACCTTATTATCAGAAGGACTATTACTTATCGTCCTAGGCCGACAACGTTACTACCAATAAGTGATTATCAATAGTTAAAACGTACACGCAACCTCTGGCAAGGCATCTGCAAAAGCTGACATGACGTAAGTTTCAACTCAAGCATAAGCCCTATAAATATGTGGGTAAGCAAGGTCCGGTTACCCAAATTTGCAAGTTACACACCCCTTAATGCCAACAGGGGGCAGATACTTGAAGAAGCCCTCAGCGCAGATTTCTTGGCCATCCCTAGAAAGGCGACCACCCTCAGGAATGCTAATACCACCAAGCATTGTCGTTTCCACCAGAACTATGGACATACTACAGAAGAATGCGTAGCGTTGAAGGATAAGATTGAAGAACTAATCCAAGCAGGCCACCCACGATAGTTTGTGCGTGGTCTGCATGGAGCAGCAAGAAGACGGCGAACTTCCGAGAGGAGAGGGGAGTCGCGAGGAGAGCCCAGAAGGCGGACAGGAGAAAGGGCGAAAACCTCTCAAAGGGTATCGCCACAAACTCCAAGCCATAATACACAGGTTAGAGGGGTCATCAACACTATAACAGGAGGATTTGCTGGCGGAGGCTCATCGGCCTCAGCTAGAAAAAAGCATTTGAGGGTTGTGCAAGCAGTAAACACAATAACTATGCCTATTCGGTGAAGAATGCCACCAATCACTTTCACCAATGCGGATTTTAAGGGGATTGATCCATTATAGGATGATCCGATGGTGATCACAGTTGAGATCGAAAACTTTGCAATATTGAAGACCCTGGTAGATCAAGGTAGTTCTGTATTATATTGGAGTACCTTTAAGAAACTCCACATTCTGGATAGTGAAATACAGTCGTATGAGAACTAGATAGTAGGGTTTTCAGGGGAGCCCGCGAACACAAAGGGTTATATAGATCTGTAAACTAAGTTTGGAGGAGAGGGCGAGTCACATTAAAAAACTGTAAAGATACGTTACCTGTTGGTAGAACTGAACACGTCTTATAATGTGCTCTTGGGAAGACTGTCACTAAACCTGTTGGGGGCGATAATGTCAACACCACATTTAGCCATGAAGTTCCCTTCGCCTACAAGCGACATCATCACAATGCTTGTCAATCAGAAGACGACCCGAGAGTGTTACGTTGCAAGTCTCAGGATTGAGCCTATCGGTCAGACGACAACCAGGATAGAGGAAAGAGTTTCTAAAAGGAGCCACATGGTGGCAGTGGCAGAGTTGGTCCCTAGGCTGGAGGAAGTTAGGGTGGAGCCTAAAGAAGAGACTCAATGTGTACCTTTGATGGGAGAAGACAAAGTCACCAAGATAGGCACGTCTTTGTCTAAGGAAGATGCCAACCAACTCAGTCGTATCTTGCAAACAAACGTAGATGCTTTTGCATGGACTGCTGCAAACATGCCAAGCATCGACCCAACAATTATCGCGCATAGGTTATCAACGTTGAAAGACTCTAAGTCGGTCGCCCAGAAGAAGAGGAAACTAGGGGAAGAAAAGAGGATGGCTGCAAGAGAGGAGGCTGGCATGTTGTTACAAGCAAGGTTTATCCGGGAAGTCCATTACACCACACGGCTAGCCAATGTAGTGTTAGTCAAGAAACCAAATGGCAAGTGGAGAATGTGCACAAACTACACTGACCTCAACAAGGCCTGCCCAAAAGATTCATATCCTTTGTCGAGTATTGATCGCCTGGTCAGAGCAGTCAAGCACAGATACATGAGTTTCTTGGACGCCTTCTCCGGATACAATCAGATTAGTATGCACCCATCTGATGTAGCTAAAACTGCCTTCATGACCGACAACGCTAATTACGCATACAAAGTCATGTCGTTTGACTTGAAGAATGCGGGTGCAACGTACCAGAGGCTAATAAACAAGATATTCAAGGGACTGATCGGTCGTGGTGTGGAAATATATGTGGATGACATGGTCGTCAAGTCAGCTTCATGTAGCCAACATATTCAAGACTTGAACCAAGTGTTCCAGGAGCTGAAGGCAGTCGGCATGTGCCTAAACCCCAACAAGTGTGTTTTCGGGGTCGAAGGGGGAAAGTTTTTAGGGTTCATGTTGACAAACAGAGGGATCAAGGCTAATCTCGACAAATGTCAGACGATTATGGAGATGCAAAGTCCAAAAAACATCAAGGATGTGCAACACCTAGTTGGGAGAGTTGTAGCCCTGTCGCGATTCATGCCTAAAATGGCGGAAAGGATCAAGCCCATATTAAGCTTGTTAAGGAAAGTGTCCCAATTCAAGTGGAATGAACAGTGCGAAGAAGCATTCGCTTAGCTGAAAACATTCCTGGCCTCTCCGCTAGTAATACAAAAACCTTGCCAGGATAGGCCTATCATAGTTTACCTGTCAGTTTCAGCAGAGGCAGTTAGTGCAGTTTTGGTCCAGGAAGTCGATGGTGAACAACAGCCTGTGTACTTTGTAAGCAGAACCTTGCAAGAGGTAGAAACAAGATACCAAATGATCGAGAAGGTGGCTCTCGCTTGGTAACCACAGCCAGAAAAATGCGTGCATACTTCCAAAACCATGAGGTCACTGTAAGGACCAACTACCTAATAGCTCGAATATTGTCAAAACCTGACTTGGTCGGATGAATGATCACTTGGTCCGTTGAGTTGTCGGAATATGCCATTCGGTACGAGCCACACGGGGCGATCAAAGAACAAGCACTGGCCAACTTCATAGTAGAAATGAGGCAGGAACCTTCGGAAGCATTAGGAGACCATCTTGTGTGGATTGTGTATGTAGATGGATCGTCGAATAACAAGGGTGTCAGGGCAGGAGTAGTACTAGAAGGACTAGGTGGGCTTGTGGTAGAAAAATCTTTGCGTTTTGGATTCAAGACATCCAACAATCAGGCTGAATACGAGGCCTTAATAGTAGGACTTTGGCCCAAGATATGGGGGCGAAGGATGTCATATGCAAAAGCAACTCACAGCTAACAATAGGACACATAACTGGAGAGTTCTAGGTTAAAGACCCCTTACTGTTAAGATATCCATCAAAGTTATATTATTAATTAAGGTTATTTTTGTTGACTTTTCAATTAAGTTGAGTAAAACAATCTCTTAATTAAAAAATGTATTATTTGCCTTAGAACGACCACCTGTCGCCTAAAGGATAACGAACATCACCAAGGAACAATTCTTAAAACAAGGACGATCACCTATCGCTCTAAGCCGACAACTTTACTACTAGAAGGACGATCACCTATCACCCTAGGCCGACAACTTTACTACAAGTAAGTGATTCTCAGTAGTTGAAACGTACACGCAACCTCTGGCAAGGCAGTCTGCAAAAGCTGACATAACATAAGTTTCAAGTCAAGCATAAGCTTTATAAATACGTGGGTAAGCAAGGTCAAATGTATGCATAACTTAAGTAATTCTTACCTCATCTCTAATAACCGAACACTTACTTGAGCGTCAGAGTGTTATTCCAAGTACACCCCCTACTATGGTGTGGGCGAGGACTTCACGGACTGGGGCGAGAATTTTACAAATCCGTGTGAAAACTTTATAGACCAGGACTGGACTCAAAGTGTGAAGACTACAGGCGAAGACGTATTCGGTAAAGAGATTTGAACTATTCAAGTTACATTGGGCTAAGTGGAAAGGTTCCTAAGTTTTGTGTAAGACCAAAAAATAATCTTAGTTAACATTTATTGAAAGTGTTTTCGTGGTCAACAATAGAAAAAAAATTCTAATAAAATATTAATAAAAATTAATATTATTGTAGATGATAAAAATAATAACAACCATAAATATCACACACACAAAAAATCATGAAAAGACGGTAAGTGATAATCCTTAACATTAATTGAAAAACCTTAACTAACATATAAATAATACTAGTCTAGAACAACAATTCTAATAATATAATTTGAAAATAATTTCTTTCAACATTAATAAAAAGTCATAATCGAACTAAATTTGAAAGTAGTTATTTCAATAATGTCTTCACCTTAGTCAAACTGATGACCTCCAAACCAAAATTAAGTTAATGAGAAGAAATATAAATTTGAACATGTCAAGAATTTCAATTTTTTTTTTTAGAAAATTATCTAATTTAAGGTAATTTCATTACTCTCATAAAATTCTAGAATTTTAAATCTTTTATAATTTTTCACTTAAACAACATATTTTATCATAAAATATTTTGAATTTAATATAAAAGTGAAATATGATCTTAATATTCTCTCCGAATACACATATAAAGTGACATGAAAATAAAATATAAGAAAAAAACTATAAGCAATTATAGTGTAAACCCTAAACCAATAAAATCCAATCTACAACTTTATCTTATCTCTACCTCATAACATTTTTGTGAGTCGAATTAGAATGATTAAGTTATAATTATACTAAATTAAAATTGGATTGAGAAACAAATTCCTGAGTTTTTAACTCATGAACCTAACATAATCCAATTATATAATAAATATATAATAAAAACTTAATTCTTTAATAATTTTTTTAAGTTTTATGATATAAGTATTGCTTATGTATATTTACCCATTTCAAATCAAGTATGATTAAGTTAAATATAATTTTAATTCAATCCATTCAAATTTAATTAGGCTGTTTAAGAAAGTACACTAATTAGATATAACTTATACCAACTAAACTGAGAGACTCATATCTCTTACTTGGAAAACTCAATAGTCTTAAAAGCCTATCTCATTTATAAATCCAAATAATTTTTAATTATTTTAATGAAATAATGACATACTTGTTCAAAATTTGGAATTTCTCCTTCAATCCAAATAACATACAAATATGCACACTAATCCTCCACTCAAATAACCACCCTTTACAAATATGCACACTAATCCTCCACTCAAATAACCACCCTTTCTTTGACTTGTCGTGATGTATCAATATATATCTATGACATTACTTTAGACAATATAATGTTGTATTAAACATAATGTTGTAGCATTTGACACTTGAACAAACACTTGCATCTTATATATATATATATATATATATATATATATATATATATGAAACTCCTATTTTATACTTTATGATATCAATACTTGATCAAAATAATAGGTGTTGGATTTTTTTCTAAATGAAAGTTTCACCCAAAATATAATTTCATTTAATTTATTTTATCTATTCTTGGTAATCTATTCTTACAGAGTTTAAGAACCCTCTGAACTCTTTCTCGCTTCCCTTCCACCTGACCAATTAGTTTGTTCCAAAAATCTCTTAAACCAAAAAAGAAAATCCTTCAGAAACTTTAGCTGTTTAAAATCATAGTTGGACTTGTTGATCCAACGGCTTTCCACTTCACTTAATTTGTACATCAAAAAGTTCACATCCTCTGTTGTTGAGGTCAAACAAAACTGCGGGGGCAGACAAAAGTTGAGGAAATCAAACTGAAAAAAAATTCAGATTCAGTGATGAATAACCCATCTCTAGGAATCTAGAAGGAATCTAATATCTTGTAGGTCCACGTTCCTTGATCCCGTCTCAGCTGGTTCTTCCGTGGACAGTTGTTTCCTCTTTTCCTGCAACACCAATAGTTTCTCTTCAATGCTGTTTTGAGCAATGAATCGAACAATCTTCACGGGCTGTGTCTGTCCAATGCGGTGGACACGATCCATTGCTTGTTCCTCAACTGCATGGTTCCACCACGGCTCCATGAAGTAGAGTCTAGAGGCAGCTGTGAGATTTATACCTGCACTTGAAGTCCTGAGGCTTGCGAGCAGAACAGTTGGGCCATCACCTTCTCGGGCTTGAAACTGTTCAATAACGTTGGCTCTGTGTTTAGCATTCATTGTCCCATCAAGACGCAAAGTCTTGAAACCAGCTGCCTTCAGAGGCTCTTCAAGTAACACCAGCAACTTTCTAAATTGTGAAAATACAACTGACTTTACA
>Ga0099825_1009362_pt1 | contig 11212 bp, 6 predicted proteins | sample SiratroredBW_FD_76838 | JGI IMG/M metagenome (GOLD analysis project Ga0099825, IMG submission 76838) | Root nodule microbial communities of legume samples collected from California, USA - Siratro red BW | ecosystem: Host-associated > Plants > Roots > Nodule | place: USA: California | collected...
ATATATATATATATATCATTAACAATTTATCATAGTATAGTAAAAAATAAGACCAGTTTAAATACAAATTCAAATTAAAAGAATATAAATATAAGAACTAAGACATAAAGTATTCAATATAAGAAGTCGCACGTGATCACTTGCTAAAAACAGATTAGATGTCATAATCCCCTCATTTAAAAATTATACTTAATTTGAATATATGGATTCTATAAAAATGATTAAACTTGTAATTTGGAATTTATGATAAAGACAGGTAGAATAATGATATATTATATAGCTATAACTAGATCTCCATGTTTTAAAATTGTCTTCTTCATTTCCATATCTGCGTGACATTTTGCTTAGAATTATAGAATGTTTCAGTGATGTTAGTGTGTGAGAAAAGGGGGGTTTTTACTTTGTCAAAACTCTTATACAATATAATGTTTTTAGAAAATTATGACCAACACAAGTAATATTGCTTGTTTTGAGGGGTAACTTTTTCTTCTAATAAAAATATGTTGATAATACAGGTACGAAGATTAATTGAAATCATAAAATTCAAAAATCTAGATTATATGTTTATCATTAAAAAGTAACAACTAAACTTTTTAGTGAAAAGAAAAAGAAAAAGTAGAATATCAAACAAATAGAGATCTGTAAAAGAAAAGGCAAAAATGGTTTTGATGAAAAAAGAGAGTAGAAAAAGAAAAAATTAATATAAAGATTATGAGTAGTATAATTGATGTGATAAAATAAAAAAATTATAAATTAATGCTTACAAATTTATTAAGGTGTCATTGCATTAAAAATAAAATATAATGAAATGTTAGTAAACGTTTAAATATCTACTCTCCGCCTGTTGGGATAAACCATGGTCATTATGTAATATTCATCCATGTTTATAATTTTGTAAAATAATTTGACAAAAACAATTTGTTTTAAAATATAAATTAAAGTCAAAATAAATTATAAATAAAAATAAAAATCAAATCATTAAAATTTTAAAAAAAGTAAAAATTATAACGCATAATAACAAGACAAAATAAGTTAATCTCTGAAGTAACAAAGTTTTAATTAATTAATTAATTTATCTTAAATAGCGTGAGATAACTACATTATTCCAAATATTAAACTTAAATTCATGTAGAAAACCATTTATGTGTATTATAAATTAAGAAAAAAGTAAAAATTATAATCATATCTAGAAAAACACTTAGTACACTGTAAAAAAAGGAAAATAACATGCTACCATAAAGATAAATTATAGTAATCCAAAAAATTAAAAAAAAAAGAAATTATATTTATTTAAATTAAAAACTTTCTAAATTTGTTAAAGTATGTTCATTTTTGTCAACTTTTTCTAAACTTTTATAGACATTTATATTTACACGTGTAGTTTCAACTCCGACACCTATACTACCACTCACTCTTCATTCATCTTAAGATGTTGTTAACAATTTTGGTTAATCCTAGTACGTTAGGTCGTGTTAACATTAATCACATCTATTCTTTTATTAAATTAGTTTGACCAGCTTGAGGTGGTTATATATCTTGACAATCAAGTTCAAATTATGATGCTCTCAAACGAGTGTAATAAAAATGTTTATAAAAGAGATATTCAATTTTTATTTATTTTCATGTGTTCCATGATATGTCAGTAATAATTAAGTATGATTGCTATCTTAAAGTCTATTATCAACAATTAAATAATTTGTATTTTTCACATTTCAACTCTACAATTATTTCTCTAGTCATAGAATTCAAAGTTTGTAATGCCAAACCAAAACTGTTAATGTAATTTTATTTGATATCGTTAGCAAGATTATAATGATATAGGATTATTTTACTTTTTTTTTTTTTTTTTATTTTTTTTTGGTTTATTTTTTTTTATTTTCTTTTTTTTTTATTTTTTTTTTTTTTTTTTTTTTTTTATGTTTTTCGTGTATAATAGTATATAGAGTCCTATTGCTTGACTTAATCTTCATTTTGATTTCATATTTCAAAAATTAGAATAACAACAAACACTTTCTTAGTATATCTCCATAACTATCAATAGAATTTTTACAATTAATTATTTAAATATACTCAATTTCAAAATTAAAAAATATTATTTCTAATTTTATAAAATAAAGACGTCATTATTAATATTTTTTAGTTTTAATTTATATTATTGTTTTCACAATTAAACAAAAACATTTTGATAATTTACTATATGATTTAATTAATTTAATTGTTTTCTGACACTTTTCATTTTCTTTCTTTAATTTAAACAACTTTATTTTTTTTCCAATTTTTTTTCCTTTTTTTTTCCCAACTCCCACCCAATCTAAAGTAAGAATTAGTTTTCCATCAAGGTGCAAAGTTAAAAAGCTAATTGTCATTCTCTTTCTCTTTAACCAAAATGCAATGCATGCAATTCATCTCTTATAAAATCGTGACTGACATCAACAACAACCTTAAAGACAAATGCAGATGAGGATTAAGAAGCAGTACTTTAGGTCATATAATCATATGTGCATGTATTATTCTCTCCCTCTGTACCACTCATGTTACTGTAATTCACCTTCTGTTTCAATCACTTGTACTGTACTAGTTCAGGTTAACAGGGACAAGCTGGAATGAGTTTATCATTTTTTTTTATTTTACTCAAAAATATTTTACAGATATTTGTTTAAATTTGAATTCAATTTAGTTAGGAATAGATAACTTAGAAACAAGATCAGGTCAACCAATTCATATTTTAATATATTATGTTTAACATTATATATATAAATATAAAATGAAAATTAAAGTATAATATATATTCAAAATAAATTTATAATTGTAAATATAATATTATGCAATATAAATATTATCTGATAGATAAAATACATAGGAAAATAAACTTTTTAAAAGGGCATATCACATTAGAATTGAAATAGCCCATAACAAAAAACTAAAATCACTCTTTAAATTATACATAATTTAATCAGAATCCAAATCTGTTAAAGTAATATTCAAGCCCAGATGCTAATGTTTGGTTTTATTGTAGAAACACGCATAATTTTAAAAAATCTTATCATTTGTTTTTATATAAATAGAGAAGATCTATTCCTTATTTAATACTTTATATTTTTTGAAATGTTATCATTATAAGGTTGATGGTTTCCTTTTATACAAGGTAGGGTCTACATGTAAGAAGTTATTCAACCCTCAAGTTATTCCTTCTGAATAGTTGAAAGAGATAAATATTATTAAAAATATATCTCTAATCTTTTGAACCTATTTATAAAGTTGTGTTGGACCTATAGATAGATGAGTTTGATTACAATAGATAACACAATCTCATATTAGTCTAACATCAAATATATTTTAATTAAATTAATTGTATTTTATAAGTGATCATTACATCATATCCTTAAGATGACCATATTTTCAACATTGTTAAGTCATCTTCTTAATCTTTTATGATAAAGGTGATTTTCATCATAACTAGTGCAATATCTAAATATTCTAAAATTTACAACTATTATTTATCTATCTATCTACTCTCTCTCAAAATATTTATATAAACATTTATTTCTTATAAATTAGTGTACATAAACATTTATTCCTTATAATTTGTTTAATATTCATAGTTAAATACATTGTTAACAAAAATATTATTTAAATAAAAAATAATTAAATTATTTAAAAACCATTAATTATCTATAATATATAATAATATTTAAAACATATTTTCTCAGTTTATTTTACACAAATTAATTTATCTATTTTATCCTTAATAATATTTTAAAATTACAATGAAATAAAAATTAGTTACTAGTAAAGAGAACTTTCTCGTAGATTAAAAAAATGACTACTCACATTTTAGATATAAATATCATTAAATTACAAATATTTAAAAGGTTTCATATATATAATGAACTTTTTACTATAACATAGTTTTAATATAATATATAATAAATAATATATTTAATTATTTTAATTTTAAAAGATAAATAAAAAATAATTTATAGAAAACTATGAAAGAGCATAAAAGTGGAAACAGGCATGCGATGCGGTTCTGCTAGTTTAAATAGAGAGCACTAAATTGGTATATTAAGACTTAACAGACACGCGCACTGACTTTAAGAGATGCTATGGGACCAACTCAGCACATTCATGAAGTGCGTTTGACACGTGTTAAAAAAAGACAAAACAACCTACTTAAAACAAACATAAAACAGCTTCTGCATATAAAATTGATGTCAAATTACAATAATAAGTGCAGTTATAGAAAAAAAAATATTTTTATATCACCATTATAATTTTATTATTTTATTGAGACTTATAATAGAAAGAAAAGGGAACAAGGCGCAGTGGGTCTTATGCCCACATGCTTTTGAACACAAATTCTGAGAGATTCTTCATCTCAAATTGAAGTTATGAGTATAGAGTGAAAAGGAAGAAGCCAACTTAGAAATTGTCAGAGATTTGATAATGGTAGTAAATAAAGAGAAAGACAAAGGTCAAGGAAAGACATCATATGAATTGGTAGAAGGAATAATAAGACAGAATAAAAACAAAGATATCATCCCAGTTGTATTTGACATTGATGATTTTCTTCATCTCAAATGTCTTTGAATGGAATGAAGACACAGAATATGAGTACTTTACACTGTCCACTGCAGATTTTGGAGAAGTGAAAGGGAATAAAAGTTTGGTGGCACTGAAAAAATTTGATTGGATAACAATTCTTTGCAGAGCTATGATTATTGATACCACTCCTATAATTTCTTTTAATAATATATATATAAAATAGGAAAAAAATATTGAAAAGATTAAAAAAAATCAAAGAAAATAAAAAAATATCGAAAATGAGATGCATAGAAAGAAATAACACCTTTAATTCAAAATCTTAAAATATCATATTTAAGCATTTTTTTATAATTCTTTTATTCTTATAAACTTAAACTCATATTTAAATTTTTAATAATTATATATAAAAAAACAAAAAAAATGTGTTATGAGAGTAAAATTTAATTTTCTGATTCGGAAGATAAAACTGTAACTTAATTTTAAACTTCAAAGTTGGTTTCTAAAATAAACAATAGTGATGTTTTCCAAATAAATTTGAGGTAGGAACAACTCTTATAAACCTTTTTTAATAATGATTTTGATTATACATTTGGTTTTTATTTTTAAGAACGAAATATTTTTACAAGTTAAATTTAAATTTTCACTGTATAACAATATTAACATGTTCAAATAACTTTAAATTCTGAACTATGTATTAAATATGCTCAAAAGTGTGGAATCTTTGGTCCTTTGATTTTGTTGGTGCCTCTCCAATAATTGTGATATATGAACCCACATACATAGTGGCTTTCAAATCGAATACAAAGCGCATGACATTTAGTGCACCCTCATGCATGCTTTGACTATGCAAGGGAGAGGTTAAGAGAAGGACATATAAAGTAAACTCATATTATTTTAATATTGTGTTGTGTTGTGTCACTCACTGCTGCTCTATCTTGTGGCAGTGTTTTGTATCCACAAAAATCACATCCAAAACACTTTGATTGTATAATTTGTATCTTAAATTGATTCTTCTTCTTTTTTTTAATCTGCAACCGTTTTGTACAATCTGCATATACCACAAACTAAAATTGGTTTCTTAATTAAAATATAATTATTCAATTTAGTATTAAAGTTAAGTTTAAATCCAACAAACATTCAAATAAAAATAAAAGAGTATATTAATAATCGAATTACATGATACAATATAAAATAATATCATTATTTTATTTGAATATTTATCTACTTTATTTATAACACAACAGATTAGGGAAGGAAAAGGTATAAACTATATTAAATACTTTAATTTAAATTTAAAAATAAAACTTGTATACAATGTACCTGGATCCTTTATCCACTCCAACACTGTTATAGAGATTTTTTTTCATCATTACTTATAAATACGAAAGTTTCAACCCATCTTTGAAAGATAACTTCCATGCAATCTGAAAGTTTATTGTTTGACATAAAAAAGAAAATTATGGATTGTATGATTTAAAAAGTATTTTCAAGTTTACAATTTAAAATTATTTTTTCACTTAAAAAACTTTTCAAAGTACTTTCAAATTGTGTATCTAAACTTTTTAACTTTAAGGATGTTGTAATATAAAAGTCATCTTTTACATAAAAAAAGAAATTAAATTTATTTTTTGACTTGTAAATTTGTATAATCTAAAAATATTATTTGAATTATATAATTCGTAAGTGTCTTTCAAATTACATAACTTAAATCAATTTTTTATATAAAAATAATTTTTAAATTGCATAATTTAAAATATTATTTTTCTTTAAATTCATTCATAAAATGACAATGTCAAGAAAGAAATGCCGGAAAAGGATGATGATGAGAAAGGAGAGATGACGACAAATGGGCAGCAAAAGTAAAGAGAGATAAAGGGACAATTTAGTATTTTAACTACCCTATAGATGCACATAGAAACTATGGGTGCAGAAAAAGTTAGCCCAGTGTTATAAGATAATCCAGGAAATTAAACCCAAATATGCGAAGAAATCCGCCGGAATGCTTATTCTTGCATTTTATCAATACTCGATTACGTCAGGGTAATTTTAATTTTAATAAAAAATAAATATATAAATAAATTAAAAAAATTAATATGTGTCTAAAATAAAAAATAATAATCAAAATAAAAAAATAAAGAAAAATAACAACTAAAAATATATTTCATTAATTTAGCTTTTCATTAAATAAATAAATAAATAATAAATAAAAAGAGAGGTTTAATTTATTCATTAAATTTCATAAAAATAAAATAATAATTAATAATAAAAAACAAAAATAACATAAAAATAAAAAATAAAAAAAGAGACTGAGTAAATTATGTGAACTATCTTATTTTAATAATAAAATAATATAAAAATAAAAAATAATAATAAGAGAGAAAGATACGAACCCTCTTCATTTTCCACAATCCTAATCTTATTTTTTCATAAGTCACTTCTCTAATAATTCTTATTATTCATATTTATTCATATTATAAATCACTCAACGATCCAGAAAAGAAATAAATAGTTTTTCTTAGAAGTCAAGTTTTGAATAATCAAGTTTCATGTATGATTTTAGAATTTAAAATTGTCATTCATTTAAGATTTATGGTTTTGTTGTTGCTTGGTTCTGGAGATAAGTGTATACACTCTCTCCTCCATGAAAGCCTTCTTCCATAATCTTTTACTGTAACTCGTCACACTCTCCCCTCTATGAAAGCCTTCTTCCATAATCTCTTACTGTAACCCTTCACTGTACCGAAAACCACTCAAAAACAGCCCCAAAACAACCTCCTTCATTACCGTTGTTTTGGGGCTGTTTCGAAGTGGTTTTGGATGCAATTGTTTTTGGGCAAACATTATTGAATTTTGGTGGATTTTAGGAACTGTTTTTAGGTGTTTTGGATGGTGGAAAGTGTTGCAATGAAGGGTTACAGTAAGAGATTATGGAAAAAGGCTTTCATGGAAGAGAAAGAGTATGACTAAACGAGAACCAAGCAACAACAAAACCATAAATCTTAAATGCATGCCAATTTTAAATTCTAAAATCATACCTGAAACTTGATTCTTCAAAGCTTGATCTCTAAAAAAAACTACTTCTTTCTTCTTTAAAAAAAATGTTCCTGTGGAGAGGAGAGGAATCCTTACACGTATATTTCTCTCTTATTATTATTATTATTTTATATTACCTTATTATTAAAATAAGGTAGTTCAGAAGATTGACTCAGTCTCTTTTTTTTTATTATTTTAAAGATGAATTAAAGTGCAGATCAAGAAGCAGTCTTAAAACAGTTTTAATTTCTTTTTATGATTTTTGTTTTATCTTATTTTTAAGTTTTGTTATTTTATTTTATATGTTATTTTCGTTTTTTATTATTAATTATTATTTTATTTTTGTGAAATTTAATGGATAAATTAAACCTCTCTTTTTATTTATTTATTATTTATTTATTTAATGAAAAGCTAAACTAATGAAATATATTTTTAGTTATTGTTTTTCTTCATTTTTTATTTTGATTATTATTCTTTATTTTAGACTCACATTAATTTTTTTTAATTTATTTATGTATTTATTTTTATTTTTATTAAAATTATCTGGACAAAATCGGGTGTTGACAGTTGTCCCTCTTTATTTAAGTTTTACTGAATAATATGAAAATTTGATGAAATTTCATATGATCAAAGTAAAGATAGAGACACTGATTTCGTTCGCGTATCCACAAAGTAAAATGAGATTTGATGGAAGTAAGGTTGAGACCTTGACCAAGCCGAAAGGGTCACATACCGTCACAGACTAAGATAATAAGAGTAAGGTCGAGACCTTAGTCATACCGAAAGAGTCACACACCATCCTAGGTTGAAATAAAGAGTGTATCCTCCAAATAATAGTGTGAACATGAAAATATCTATAAATCCTAAATCTTCTTTTAAAGCTTTTTCACTCACCTTTGCCCTTTCCATTCCGTTTTGTTGGTGTCTTTATCGGTTTGGTTTTGTGGTACATTAATAGTAACATATCTGAGAAATATTTAAGATACTTATGATCTGTTGAACCATTGTGGTGTATTTGAATTATTTATTTAAATAATGAATATGTTACGTTTATGAAATTGGATAATCTTAGGATATTTTGTTAAATGGAACGAATGTTCAGATTTTAAATTGTTAAATTTATTTGTATATAGAGTATTGAATAGTTAAAATTGGTTTGTGTAAGGATGTATGTATGTTATTTTAGAATAGATTTGGGATAAGTGTAAAGATTTAATAAAAAGAGTTTGATTTTATTAGTATTTAGATCTATTGGAGAGATTCAATGATGTAATATTATGTTTTTCTTTAAAAAAATTGGTTTAAAATGTTCAAATTAAAAAATATGTTATGTGTTATTCATTACTTAAATATATAAAACATAATATTTACTTAGAAAATATGGATATAATATTAAATATAATTTTATCCGTTTATAATATTCGTAACTACCCATATAAGCTTAATAACAATTTGAATGAGACTTTACTCATTTAATACTTATTATAATTATATCCAAATTCTTATTAATTTAAACGTAAAAAATATCTTTTATAAGTAGATCTTTACTTAGTACCTCATCAACAAAATTTAGAAACTACAATTAGAGAATCTTTAATTTAATTAAAGCTTAGAGAATCTTTAATTTAATTAAAGCTTGGTAATCTCAAAACACGTAACAAGGTTTTAACTTGACTTTTAATACAAACATATTATAACATGTAATATATATATTTTGTATTTGAGTTTTATTTGAAATATTTAAACTAAGTTGTTTCGGATGGAAGATCTTAACAAATTTTGTTTCTAAGAGCTAGTTTTATTTTCAAACTTAATTCGCTTAACAATTTAATTTTCTCCTTTTTTTAATATTAAAATTTAATATTTTTGTTAAAATTTATTAGTGTTTATAAATAAGTATGGTTTAAATGAGGTATGATAAGATGAATTATATTGCAATTTAAATAATTTAAAGTCACATAGGTTATGTGATGATAATATCATTTGTTCGAAGTATTAAATATAAAACTTTAGAAACTATAACTTCAGGAAAATATTCCTTATTTTCATAATTATCTAAACCACGTAGATTTAAAAAATTGAAGAAGAGTTATTATACATGTTAAAAAATGTTTTGTTTAATGAATTTACCTTATCCTCTAATGCTCCTAAACTGATTAAAATGAGTTAGATATTGATTTTTGAAAAAATATATTTAATAGAAACATTTTAAAGAATATCTCTTTGTTGTTTTTTATTTTGTAACAATATGCATATTCATGAAAAAGATTAATATTAAAATTCAATTTATTTCATTATCTCATATTTTACTTATGAATATAAATATAAATGTTCTGTAAATTAATATTGAAATTCAATTTATTTCATTATGTCATATTTTACTTATGAATATAAATATAAATGTTATGTAAACTTGATTGATGGAGTATATATTACGGAGGTGTTTATATATTATTATATCATTTTATTAGTAAATTTATTAAATTTTCAATATTTTGTATCACTATAGTGAAATGAAACTATACCTCACTACACACAATACTTAATTATTACAAAATGATATTAGAAATGAAATATTTATTATTTAATTTATTAAAAGTATATTTTAAGTCTAATTCAATATTATATCAAGATTTTTCATGTAAATTAGTCGTTGACTTTTTAAACGTAACTCAATCTTATAAAATCGGTTTATAAAATGAAGTTTGTATTGATTTATAAACGAATGTAGTCCTGAACTTTTTAGACGTAACTCAATCTTATAAAATCGGTTTATAAGATGAAGTTTGTATTCATTTATAAACGCGAAACCTCGTCTATAATGGATATGGGATCTCGAATACAATTCTCCAAACAACACTAAGTATTCCCTTCCAGCTACTTCATCCTAATCTTATTTATTAGAAAAAATCACTTTAAATAAATTGAAAACTCTTTTATATCTAACAAACCATTTTATCTAAATAATTTAAATATGAAATAGTTTTCACACACATATATATATTAAAAATTCGTTAGTTTGACTTGACACCGTTTTTTTAAATAAAATTTTGGATTCGAGCTTTTGTAAATAAAAAAATGATAACGAGACATTCCATTAGAGATAGATATAGAAGTTTTTTTTTCCTTAACTAGGATTAATTATCTAAAAATATTTAACTGACTTTTAAAAAATGTGATCGGTTAGATTTCATACAAAAATATGTACAATAATTAAATAAATGAAGGCTTGAATTTTCGTTTTCAAATGCAATTTTCATAACAAAAAACATTAGCCAAAAATGAAGCTAATATGATATTTCGAAACTTCTTTCCATCCATTTTTAATACAATAAAAATTTTGAATTTATGTTTTAGTTTTAAAAAAAAAAAATATTTTTACTATTCTATAAATTTTCATTATTATCATTTCACCCTATCATAATAATCATTATTATTCTTATAATTATTATTATATTATCACACTCTGTCACATATTAATTATCATTGTAACTTTTAACTTAATTCTAAGTACTTATTCTTACAGTTTTTAAAAGTATGATAAACAATGAAAATAAGATAAACAATGACGACGATCATAATTAAAATCAATATTATATATATATATATATATATATATATATATATATATATA
>Ga0099825_1009364_pt1 | contig 11211 bp, 7 predicted proteins | sample SiratroredBW_FD_76838 | JGI IMG/M metagenome (GOLD analysis project Ga0099825, IMG submission 76838) | Root nodule microbial communities of legume samples collected from California, USA - Siratro red BW | ecosystem: Host-associated > Plants > Roots > Nodule | place: USA: California | collected...
ACAGTAAAAATACAAACATATATATATATTTATATATATATATATATATATATATATATATATATATATATATTTGGTTCTCAATTTTTTATATTTATTTATTAATTTGAAATTTGGTTCTCATTTTAAGATGTATAATGAGAAAAAGTTTGAAAGGCTGCAATATTTTGTCAAGAAAGCTGGTCTTTATAATTCACCTACTTGCGATGGGACCAGATGGGACATATTCTTTTTGAAACTCTGATAAGTAAGTTAGATTTAGTTCATCCAGCAAATAACCATGGTGGATGGATGAGGTCGAGTAACCTATAATCACAAGTATAATTTTTTTATAACGACAAAAACCAATTAACATCATGCTAAAAGAATTATAAATAATTTAATAAGAATAGAAAATATTTATTACATTTCTTAATATATATTATTATTCTAAATTGAGAAAAAAAAAAGAGAAAAACTTATTCAACCATGGCGAGTTCCATAACTTTCTATTCAGATTATATTACATTCATGATTCTATTGGAAAACAGGTACACCAAATTACTGAAAGGATTTTACAAAATCACTTAATTCAATCAATAGAAAAACACAGAAGAGACAACATACTACAGAAATCATAAATATTCATTAATATTGATATGCAACACATTGAATACATATAACAATTCAACAAGTTTATTCCAGCAAAAGGAAAAAGGACCCAGAAAACCATCCTTCTCGTCAAACTTCACACAGATATATTATTATTCAGAGAAGCACTTGACCTAAAGCAAAGGTCATTATTATTCTTCTTTTTTTTATTTTAGGGTTTAGTTTTTGGAGCTATGCCTTGAGAAGATGAGCATTGATATCTACAGTGCATTTGTGGAGGTACTCGATGTAGCCATATGGAGGATTAACTTCTTCACTAAGCCTCTCATATTCAACTGTCCATTTGACGAGAGCACCACCATTGGCCTTATCAGTTGGTTGAAGCATGAGATTGAGGAGCTTGAACTCACGATCCACATCTCCACCGAAGAGCTTGAAGGTGATTGTTTTGTTTGCTTCATCGTATTCCATGCTCTCCTGACAGTTGTTAACCTTACCATCTGTTTTTTTTTTTTAAGCAATCAAAACAGATAACATAAACATTCTTGGAAAGTTGTGTAAATAGAGAGTAATTTGAAGATAAAAAAATATGAATAAATAATTTAGAAATTATTTTACAATTTAAAAATAATTAGTTTTGAAATTATGTTTTATATATTGCAATGAAATAAGTTTTTGAACTAGTAATTAAATTGTTATTTAAAATTAGTAATCAGAGTTTTAGTTATATTTTGAATTAAAAATTTTATTTAGATTTTTAATTTTTTTTTCAAGTTATTAATTCTTTAAAATTAATGATAATTACTTCAATCACAGAAAACAATTTGTTCAGATATATATATATTTTTTTCAACTTTAACTTGATCTCTCTTCTTCTAATATTTGATTTCTCATTTTTTATATACAATTTATTTGTTAGAAATTCAATTATTAGTTTAAAGTTTTATGTTGACTAGAAATTAAAAAAATTGATTGATATATAATGAAAAAACACTCATAAATACTAAGTTTTAAGGATTTGAGTTCAGTGTAGTTTTACAGTTTCTAATATGAATTAATTCTAAGTTATCTGGTGATGAATCTTCTCGCTCTCTTTAAGAATGTCTCATTATATTTAAAACTCAAAAGATATTAGGATAAGAAGAATCAATCTTCTCACATAAGAAAATCTCAATAATAGTATCAAAGTGAAATTTATCTTTGTAACAGCTAAAACAGAGACAAACATGTCTTGTTGTGGTAAAACTCAACATAAAAAATCCAACTCAAACTTAAATAAAGGTGTAATGGTATTTTATATAACAATTCGTGACTCATTAGTATTAAATTTCTCTGTCTCTTACGTGGATTAATTAAGTTTATTAGTTAATTTTTTTTTTCCATAAAGCTATACCTTTTAGTTTGTTATGCGTTTGTTTCAATCGCTTAAAATAATCACAAGCTGGAAGGAAATTAACATTTGAATGAAAATTTTGAATAATTTTTCAGAAAACAGTTATTTCTTAAAAAAAAGACAGTAATTTTTATGATTGTAAATAGATACAATATATAGTCTCTATCTTTAAAAAGTCTTAACAAAAGTAACACTAGAACAAAGAGAACTATATTTAAACTTTGGGTGACAAAATAGATTAGTTATCTATGATTTTTTTTAACAGCAAAAAATGAATAAAATAAAAAAAATATTTAAGGAGTATTCCAACTCTTATACAATATATTCTATTTAAGAATAAGTATCACAACTGTCAAAACATTAATTTATACAGAAAAACATTCTATTAAACACATCAATAATCAGGATACTAGAGATACTTGAAAAGGATATAAAACCAGTATCCAGAAAGATGAATAAAAAAAAATATAAATAAATAGATTAGTTACCTATGATATAGGTCCATTGTTTGATGGACTCATTGTGGTGCCAGTCATTACCATGATGCAGCTTGGCTTTGTGGATTTTGTCAGTAAGGTTTTGAACATGGTGGAGTTGCGTTGAAAAGAAGTTCAACCACTTTGCAGCAGTTCCATGAGCCCCAATTTCAATGCTGATTCTACCAGCAAGAGACATGATGATAAAAGAAAGAAGCAAGAACTATATCAAACAGAAAAACAAGGGTGGGAGATGGTGAAGAATATTGCCACATATCCACTTATATAGGAACAAGACTTAGTTAACCATAACAATCAACTAATTAATTATATTTTGTCGACCATTTGATACCCTACAATAAAGAAAATACCTAATCAGATTTTCTGTGAAAACTCAAATCTATCTTTCCATATATTTATTATTATTTTATTTACTATATACCAATTACTATATAATACAATCAAAACCTTCTAAACCACGTGACGGTATAATGTTTCCCGCACAAAACATTTACATGCTGCAGTTATACGGTGGTGCATAACAGAAATTTTCCGAATTGATGTAATTTTGGTAAAGAATTTCCTAAATATAGATTTTAAAAAATTTTATCTATTTAAATAAGTCATGTTAGTATAAAAAAATTTGTGTCAATTTAATACCATTTTAATGTGAGAAGTAAAATTATTTTTGACTCATAAGAGTTTGATTAACATTAATTAAAGTTTACAATTGTTCTATTTTAATGGAAGTTATGCTAAAATGTTACTGTTCAAGTTGGATTACATTAAAATTGTGTAATGTTATAACTTTAATTGTTTTTATATTGAATTGAAGTGATGCATTCTTCATATGACATTTGCATGGTATTATTTTATTATTTATGTTAATATTAATATATACAATTTATATAAAAAATATTAATAAGTTAATATTAATTTTTTATATAAAAATATTATTTGAGATATGTAAAATTAATATGTACATAATTATTAAAAAAATAAGACTAATATATAATTTAATAAAAATTATAATAAAAATAAAATATGTTAAAAATAAAAAAGTTATTATAAAGATTGTAATGAGGGCCAAGATGGAAGTTAGTTTTTAGTTTTATGTAGTTATATATTAATATTTATTTTGTTATTTTGTATGAATGTAGGAAAAAAAATGAAATTATAAATCAACAGTGTAAAATAGAAAATAGAAAAATTAATAATAAAAATTAGAAATAAATTTTATTATCGGCCTTATCGAGGGGTACGCAAAATGGACGTACATAAAGGAAAAAGTAGTAAAGGAATAATACATAACATATGCTTTCAAGAAACAAAATCTGACATAATAAACCCAGAAAAATTTATAGCATATAGGGTAACAATAAAGTAGATTGAAGGCATATTATTGAGGATAACAAGCCAAGAGGTATCTTAACAATATGGAACACTAGTATGTTCCCTTTAACAAGTTGGGAGAGTGATAAATGTTATATAATTTTAAAGCGGTTATTGGGAGATATAAAATAGGAACTAACTATATTAAATGTGTATGCCCCAAGTAACAACAATGAAAAGAGAATATTATGGGAGAAAATCACTAGAAAGAGGAGAGTAAATAGTAGTAATAAATGATGTACGGCGAGGTATTTTAATTAAATTAGGAAGTCTAGTGAAGGAGAAGGTGGTAGGTGAAAGGGAGATATTGGTGTTCAATAAGTTCATAGAAGATATGGATCCCACCATGGACATACCTTTCTTAAGAGGATGTTTACTTGGTACAGTGCAAGAGAACAATGAATGCATTAGATAGTCTTAGTTTCTTAAGAGTGGTTAAAATTGTGAGCAAGGGTGCAAATAATATGTACTTGATAGGTCTTATTGTACATTAATTTTAAAGCATAAACACGTGGATTGGGGGCTTAGGATTCTACACATTTGGGGAGTCTCGGAGTCATAGAGACTTGAAGAAAGCTGTGTAGAAATATTGGGACAATTATAAGATAATAGAAAATATATTTGGTGTGTAAATAATAATAAAAAATACTTTTTCTGTTAGTTATATGAAACACATTCTATATTAATTTTAAAATTGATGTAAATGTAACTGATATAGAAAGTTTTAAATATTTTATATCGGTTATTGAACCGATGTAATAAATAGAAAAACTATATTAGTTGACACAAGTAATTGACATCAAATACTTAACAAAATAAGAAAGTTAACAAAATAAAAAAGTTAAAAGACAAATATTTTTCTTTTATGTTAAACTTTTTTTATAAGAATTATGAATTTTAAATCTGGTAACTAGATTTGGGATTATTTAAAAAAGAAAACTCAGGTTATGAAAGAACTAAAGATATATAAGTGATTGACTTGACTAGACAATTTGAGATGAAGCATGAAAAGATAGAAATAATTAAAATCTATGCTAATTGGATTACGAGTATAAAAAAATATCGAAAAAGCCCTTTCCTTGGTGAAAAAACTTGTTCAAAAGTTTTAGTTACCATACCTGAGTAAGAAATCTAAAGTTTTAAGGAGGGGAAAGACTTGTCAACTATCACCTTAGAAGAATTGGTAGATTACATGCTCACGAGCAAAGAGAAATGATTAAATAAGAGGAGATTATACAAGATGTTTTTTTATGTAAAAGTACAAAATTATACAGGTGACAAAAGAAAAACAATAAATGAAAAAAAAAAAGGAAGGGAGACTCTAACAATCGACAAGGTGAGAACTTTCCTTATTGTCCATATTGCAAAAAGTTAAATCATCAAAAGAAAAAAAATTGGTGAAGAGCAGATGTCAAAGTGTAGAAAATGCAATGATTTGGAACATGTACAATGAATCTGCATGTCTAAACCAGAAGAGGAAAAGGTGAATTTAGAGGAGCAAAATGATGAGCAACTCTTTATTACAACATGCTTTAGTACAACTAGCAATACTCATGGTTAATAGACACGGCTACACAAACTATATGTCCAAGGATGAGAAGTTATTATAAGCTTAACATGACCATCATTTCTAAAATGAAAATTGGCAATGGACTATTATTATTAAAAGTTGGACAATTTTAAAGTATATCTCTAAATTTTTATATGCGTCTAATATTTACTAAAATTTGTTTAGTGTTACACAATTTCTGAAAAAAGAATTAAAGTCAATGATAACTGGTGTTTGATCAAAGATGTCAAAAACAAAGATGTGTTCAAAGTGAAAATAGATCTAAAAGCAATGTTCTAAATCTAATGGAATCGGAGCAAATAGTGTTTTTAAGCACAACCACCAATATTGATATATCACACAAAATTACTATAACCCAAAAACGACCGTTACCGAAATTTTTAGATAATTTTCAAAATCTATAGATAATCGAAGTTATTTATGAAAAAGAATATGTAAGTAAATCTCTCGTATATAGCAAATACTTACGAATTATTGAAATTCGTAAGAAATTTCATAACAATATCAATACGTAATGCACATAGATAATTACATTACAAGTCAAATTTATAGGTCATTACATACACACAAAATATAGATAGGTAAATTACGTATGAATCAAATTTATAAACAATTACATACGAACTAGATATATAAGTAGTTACGTATATTTGGAGGTAATTATATACGAACCAAATCTGTAAATAATTACGTTTAAAGAAAATTTATATGTAATTACGTATAAAGAAAATTTATATGTAATTATATTTGAACAAATCTATATATAAAACGCTATATTTATAGCAAAATACATTTACAGGATTTGAGGTACCTTCTTGAATTTTTTATAAAACTTTATATTTAAGCAATATTAAAATAAAATAAAATATATTAATTTATAGACAAATAAAAATAATTCAAATAACGGTAACTCAAAGAATTATATATATTATGTAATCATAGTAAAAGAAATTTGAACATCATAAAAAAAAAAAATTAGCAACAATTCTAACATGTGTTTTATTAAAATATCTAGGTACCATTTATGAAAACGTCTTAACAAGCAAATAACCTACAATTGGGCCAAAAAAAAAAAACAAATTTGGATGCAACCCAAAACTTTGATTAATCGCTAATAAGCTTCACACATATCTATGTTTGTCGGAATATATATGAGAGGTACATACTAAAATAAAAAGGAAATCTACATCCTTGGGCTATATAAAAAATTTGGATGCAAAACAAAAGTTTAAGTTTTATATTCTAAGCAAATTGATAGTTTATGAAAGAACATGCACGCACCTAATAATGCATCCCGCAATAAGTACCTGAACCAAAAGAAGTTGCATTTAATAGATAATAATTAAAATTGAATACAATCTTGTAATCATTTCCAAATCAAATAAAAATATGAAAGAAAATATTCCTTCCTGGTATTAAGGAAATAGACAATATTTATTTAAGACGTTTGTCTCTTAATTCAATATTCAGTTACAATGTTCAAGCAGCAATAAGTATATTCTGAAAATGCCATAACAACAGAATAAATTAATTAACTAGAAACTACTATCAATTCTTTTCCCCACAAATAGATATCATGTTACTAAAGAAAAGAAACCATATATACTGTGGTGTTCTATATATACTGTTAAGAAGGTAGAGTTAAATTGTAATTTAATTAATTCTTAATTTTATTTTAAATTTATTATTTGATTTATAATGGTAATGAGGACAATTTGTTTTTTAACAAACAATTTGAATTTCTTTCATCAAATAAGTCATGTTAGATATACATTATTAAGTTTTCAAAATCATTTTGTTTGAATATTTCATTATCTATTTTGGCTAAGATTCGACTGTAATTCTTTTGTCTTATGAAGAAATCTTTAACCAATCCAAACTTTAAGCAATTTTTTTTTTCAAATACATTACATTAGGTATTGTCTTATGAAACTAAATATTTCTTCTGCAGAAAAGAAAAACTCATAACAACTATAATTAGACAAACAGTTATTTTTTTTAACATCGAAGAATTAAATTAATGAAAGCACTTTAAAAGTGTATTAACCCTAATACAAAAAGAGAAGAAAAAGTTTCTCAAGTTTCCTATACAGTAAACTAGCAATGGTTATACAACAAAAACTTTCTTGAGATCACCTGACTATAGAATGAGCATTTCGAAACTTCATCATACCCGCTTAGCTCATAAATAAATGTAATGGACTAATAATTGCACTACTCTTCTTCGAAATTGCAACTCCTTGAACAAAGTATTGTTTTTTCTTGTCACCAGCAATCTATAATCCTGATCTGATTTCATTATCAAGAAAGTTACGCATAAACACTATTGAGAGCTCGGTAAAATGAGAGCTTGCTAAATTGGGATAGGCTACATCTTCCACTCCCTAAATCCTAAAAATTTATTTTGTAGTTAACTTTTCTTGTTAAATGAATCCTCACACCAGATGTCACACTAGATGTAGATTTTATAGCTTAACTAAATCAATTGACTAACAAATGTTTATGTGTATCTTAACAAGTGATTAGATTATAATCTTAGCCTCTGACTAACCTATGCATGTGTAGATAAGATACTTAATTCAAAAACTTATGTATTAACTCTCGGTCTTAGGTTAGTATAGATGATAATAATATGCGGTGTAAAAAAAGATAAGGAGAAAAAGGCTACACAAGGAATTTATACTAGTTTATTTGTCGCAGCAGAATGCATCTAATAATTTACTAACTAAACAAATTAGTGTTACAAAGTACGTCAAACAGTCTAAAGGATGTTAGAAGAACTGTTATAGTACAAGAGGAAGAACAAATGCTTGAAGTTGTTCTTAAAATTCCTCACACTATCACTGAAAAGAAGAGGACCAATCTTCCACGAGATGTTCAATTTTAAGAGTTTTCTTATTATGTTTTGAACAGTCGTTTTCATCTATTTTGCACTATTTTTTTTTTTTTTTTGACTACTTTGTATATGTGTTATCAATACTCTTCTTGTTCTTTATTGTACATAAAAACATGATCATTTTATATAATACTTTTGTATGCATTATTAAGTGTTTAATCTGTGATATATTGTTCCCGAAACTTATAGTTTTGTTATTATAAAAACGAGAGAGATTGCTGAGCGGTTTGTACTCCACTAGGCAGTTTGTTAATTAGTAGATTATATATAAATAAGGTTATAATTTTTTATGATAATAAACACTATGACTGATTCATATATTTAAATATGTATATGTTTAAATATATTTATGATGTATCTAAAAGAATATTTTATGTAAATACAGTTCCAAGATCTCAACAAACAATACGAAGTTATAACGTGATGGATGATCTATCGAAGTCTATCAAATATGTGAAAATTATTGTTTTAATATATTTATTTGTTTTTCTATTAACTATACAAGCCCTAAATGAACAAGTGTTTTTTAGATTAAATCAAGTACCAAAACATTCTTATAAAAACTTCTAGTTTTTCATTGAGGACATGTTTTAATAACAAACAATCAAATTGTTAACAATTTTGAAAACAAATTAAACACATATCCTAACTCTTATAATATTTCAAATACCGCCCGAATTATTCTTCTTTACAAAACATTTTCAAAAGATTTTAAAATATTATATTAAAACTTTTGATAAGAGTCTATACCTTTAAAAATATGATATAGGATAAAGTCTTTCCTCATCAAGAGTTACAAATAGTCACAAACAAGTATAAGATACATGAAGACAGACACAACAATAGATAACAATAACCAGCCGACGTGAGGAGGGGGCGGCGACCGAGTTTTGCGGCGCTGTCAATACCGCCGACGGATCCAACTTGGAGGTGGTGGGGACCAATGATAATAGTGTTGCTGTTGAAAAGGGTGCCCAGCAAGTGCAACATGGCCAAGAAGTAGCGTCTATGATGAAGGAGGGCGACGGTCTAGGTGGGCTTAGTGGGTCCGATTGTGTTGCAGGTGACGACGAATGTGAAGACATGGAGAAGACTCGTGGAAAACATCATCCTGTTGATTTCAACAGTGGGGGCCTGCAACTTACTCAATATGGAGTGCATTCGCCAGAAGAGGTGTTAGATGAGCCAATTGACATTTGTGATCATGGACGCTTTCAAATCATGCTTACAGATCCAATGGATCCTCATGTGGTTCTTAAATCTAGAAGGGTGAAGGAGAGTCGAGCTCCAAGCGGGAACGACTTATTCAAAGCGGGTGTAATGATATGAGCTCGAGGTCCAGGTTGGATACACATTCTCTATCTCAGTCTTTTATTGATACCAATATTGTTGATGGCAATAGGAGGTTGAGAGGTCGAGGCAAGGGAGAAGAGGAACTTCGGTTGTGGGAGATCGCCAAGGAGCTAGGTGTAGTATGCCAAGTTAGTGAAGAAAGGGTTATTCAAAGGTTTTTGGAGTTGGAAGAGAGGGATAATTCTGTGATGAGAGAAGCATCACGTGAGGAGAGAAATCGCAAGTCATGAAGATAATTAGTCTTAATGTTAGGGGTTTCGGGGGTGATGTCAGGTGGAAGTACATGAAAGAGCTAATTAGTAAGGAAAAACCTGGATTAGTGTGTTTACAAGAGACAAAGCTTATTAGTGTGAGTGCTTTTAAGTGTTTTGGCTTTTGGGGAAGCAATGATGTTAGTTGGATCCACAAAGGAATTGACAATGAAGGTGGGGGAATACTGACGTTGTGGGATAAGAAGGTTTTTAATTGTACCAAATCTGTGGATGGGAAAGGTTATGTTCTAATAGAAGGAGTGTACAATTGTATTTCTTCAGGAAAGGATGTCAAAGTAGTCATTATGAATATTTACACTCCTTGTCCTAACAAAGAAAAAATGTTGTTGTGGAGAGAAATACAAGACGTGTTGGCAAGTGTAAACAGCTCTATTAAATGTGTGATTGGTGACTTTAATTCGGTCAGGATCGCGTCCGAAAGGAAAGGGATTGGTAGTGGGGTGGTGAATAATAGTGATATAGCTAGGTTTAGGGAGTTTTTAGAGAGGTGTGAATTGAAAGGCATTCCTGCAGTAGGAAGCAAGTATACATGGTACAGACCTAATGGGACTGCTAGGAGTAGATTGGATAGAGTTCTGGTGTTTGATGAATGGATGATGCAATGGTCGAGAGTAAAACAATACATATTGAGCAGGCAGGTGTCAGATTACTGTGCAATTGTGGTTAAAAGTAGTATTGTGGATTGGGGCCCGAAACCATTCCGTACCTTTGATGTGTGGCAGAACTCAGAAGGTTTTGATGATGTCTTAAGGAATGCATGGGAAGCTTCCACATCACATGGGAATAGTTTGGAAGGGTTAAAGGATAAGTTAAAAGGGGTGAAAATAGAGATCAAGCACTGGAATAAGGAAGTTGTTAGCAGCGCTAAAAGTAGAAAACAACAATTGCTAGTAGAGATAGAGGATTTAGACAGGCAGGATGATGAGGGGATTCTTAGTGAAGAGATGAGAGTCAAAAGGGTGGATTTATTAAGCCAACTGAGGAGTTTGGAAGAAAAAGATATAGCGATGTTAAAACAGAAGGCGAGAGTTGAATGGCTGAAAAGTGGGGATACAAATTTTAAGTTCTACCATTCTAGTTTGAGGTGGAGGATAGCAAAAAATAATATAGTGGGACTCAGAATTAATGGTGCGCGGTGTGAGGAAGTGCCTACAGTTAAAGGCCAGGTTAAGGAGTATTTTGAGAGTAGATTTGGTGTTAGTCTGTTGAGTTTGGTTAATTTGGATGGTGTGGGTTTTAAACGTATTTCAGCAGTTGATAATGATTTA
>Ga0099825_1009366_pt1 | contig 11211 bp, 6 predicted proteins | sample SiratroredBW_FD_76838 | JGI IMG/M metagenome (GOLD analysis project Ga0099825, IMG submission 76838) | Root nodule microbial communities of legume samples collected from California, USA - Siratro red BW | ecosystem: Host-associated > Plants > Roots > Nodule | place: USA: California | collected...
CACATATATATATATATATATATATATATATATATATATATATATATGTTTTTATAAGAAAAAAATTATCTTTAAACTGAAATTTTTATAAGATAATATTTTTTAGAATTTTTTTTATATATATATAAATTTTTTTTTTTTTTTTTTTTTGTAAACAAATAATATATCAATATAATGTTGAAAAATGGTATCTTTGACATTTGAATTGGAAACAATGTTCTAAAGCAAAGATGGATGGAAAGAGAGCATGAGCATGAAAGTTAATGAAGTAAAGTTATTAGAGGCATATTTGTCAATGTGAGGCATCATAACTAATTAATATGGTTATCAAATCATATCATATCAACAATACAAGTAAAAAGTTTACTGTTAAAAAGTTGAAAATCAAGTGCCAATTAATTAAAATTTTACTTTTTATAGTATGTATGTTTATTGGCTAAGAAAGGGAGAAAGATCAGAAATGTGAAAAAAGAAGGGTGACATCAAGCATTTGTTTTGCTTAAAGGCTAAAAAAGTGTTCATATGAATAGAATGAAAGAATAAAATAAGAAAGTTACATAATGAAAAAAATTATTATTAATAAATAAATTAATCTTATTTCCATTCTTTTATTTAATTTAAATAATCTCAGTTTTGACTCATTCTTTGCTTTTCTTTTTCTTTTTTTTTTTTCATCACAGATTCAATGATATTCAGTAAAACATAAATCTCTATCTATTAAATATTATTAATGTAAAACATTTGAGGAAAGATTCTACATTTTAAAGGAAGATGGAATGAGTCGAGAAAAAAAAGTTATATACAAATTTCATCGAAGAAGATGAAAGTTAGAATTGTCTATGAGTCGTGTTTTATACATTCGTGTTTATTTTAATGATTAAACATCTTCTATAAAAACATATTTAATCTAGTTTTTAACGTATTACGTGACTAATCTGATTAATTGATTATGGTCTTTAATCTATTCAAATTAAAAATGTATTCAATAGTAAAAAAAGAATTCACGAATTTATTTATTTGTTTATAATTTTTTTGAATTATACCAAATTTCATGAAAACTAAATGTTCATGATGACATTATATTACAAAATACAAACATTAAAATATTCTCGCACTCATAATAACAAATGCACTATTTTCTCGCGAGTAAATGCTATTCTTTCTGTTTATGTTTACATGTCTTCTAAGGTTGTTTTACAAAAATAAAAAGACAAAATATTTTGTTTTATTTTAATAAAATAGCTATGTAGTTTACTATTTGACCCCTTTATCTTTTTATACAATATAATAAATGCATATATATAATCCATTTAAAAAATTTAAAAACACGGTATAATTGATAAAAAATAATTAATATAATCTTAAACTTTACAGAAAACAAAATTTTGGAAAAAAATCTAACCCTTAAGAAAATTGAACGGAGTAGGTTGAGTTGGGTCTTGGAGGATCCCTTTTCAAAAAATTAATGATTGAAGAATAAAGCAAGACGAAGACAAAATTAAAATGATTTCTAATTCCAAATTTTGAACCCAAGTCACAGTGCAGGGAACACATCCTTCCAAAAGCTGGACAAACAGAAAACAATGTAGTTTTGCAAGTACTTCATATCTTTAAGATTCTTGTGTTAATCTTTATCACTGTATAACATCTTCTCTCACATATACTAAGAACATTTTTAAGTTCACATTCAGTTCAATGTGGAAAAACATGCACATTGCTCACTTGCAACTCAAACAAAAGTTAGTAGAAAAAACAAATACTATAATGAGATAAAACGTTAACAAAAACTTATTACATCAATTAGGGATAGATACTTCATAAAACTCATTTAATTGTCTTGTTGCAAACAATTCTTTGGCATTATTGATTCTAGACTTAATATCTAAAAGAACGTTTCAGGTATAAAGACTGTAGATAAAAAAGTGATTGATGAAAATCTTAGAAAAAAATAAACAACATGTTGAGACAAAATTGATGAATATTTAGCAGTATCAGAAATTTTATGTAACTTTTGATGAATATTTTAGCAGTATGAGAAATTTTATGGAACTTTTGACAGAAGAGTGAACTTTTAGAGTAGTGAAAGGTGCAATGTTAATTATCCTGATACAAGTTGATGGTGTGAAGGGGAAATTGATTATCCCACATCATAATTTGAGGCATCATTAAATTTTCCATACTGATAATGACAAATTTGAAGTGAAAATGACAGGGTCGACAAAAATTGTGGCTGATAAAGATACAATGGGAATATGAAAGATGGAGAGAGAGAAAGAGGTGTGTTAGCTAGCTAGAGAGGCACCTAGCTTCGCCTTTCTTTCTAGATCCATATTCCACAACCTAACAAGATCTATTTGTTTAAAATTTCATTTGGTATAATAAAGAACCATGCAAAATTTTTTGTCAGAATATTCAGCCTTTTTCATAGTCAATAGTTGCAATGATAGTGAAATGAAGGATGATGAAAGAAGTTTGAATTAAATACACAGTTTATAAAAAAGAATCAAAGGGAAAAAGCTTTTAGCCATGCTTGTTACAATTTAATCAATGGATCAATCATGTCGCTGTAAAACGTAGAAAGCCGAGAACTAGAAGAGTCTCACAGCCATGATGTTAGTTAAATAATAGATTTTGAGATTCTCTCTCTCTTTCTCTCTTTCTATCTCTCACACACTCACAAAAACTCTATCTGTGTATGCAAATGATACTCTCTTTTTGTGGTTGCTTTTTTTGCTCCCTTTTTTGTGCTTACTTTGCAAGAGAAGGGAAAGGCAAGCAAGAAGGATGTATTTGAACAAAAGTTTTTAACCAAAAGAATCAAAAACTCTTTTTTTAAGCAAAAGAAAAACACAATAGTGAAGTGATTTTTCTGGGTTTGTGAGAGAGAGAGAAAAAACAGAAGAAAAGACAGAAAGCTCAACGTCAGAATTAGCCATAAGGTTCTCCTTGGGTTTGTGGTTTTGGACTAGCTGAGGTACACACTCAGAATCCTCTTCTCATCCACACCTCTCTCTCTCTTTCTGATAACAAGTTTAGACTTTTAAACACTTTGCTTCACATTTGTGTGGCTATCTATATATTTATTTTCCTTGGTGGTATTATCATATTATGAAGCATGGTTTTCAAAACCATGAAGGAGAAAAATACGGATTGCGGCTACACCACCATCTGCTTCACCTCAACTTCCTTTTATCATAACTCCCTCTTACTTGTTTCTTCTGCTCTTTCATAAAAACAAAACTTTGTCTCTTGGCTCAGTGCCAAACTAGCAACAAGTTTTCTAATAGTGGTTATATAGAGAGACCACTATCTCTCAACTTTCTTCCTCTTTTGCTTACTTGTTTGCTAGAGACTCAGACTATTTCTGAACTGAATATCAATTTCTTTTGCCTTTTGATTTGTTGTGTTTTCTTCTTTCTCTTTCCTTTCCAGTCTAAGCTGTGTAGACTGTGGTCTAGCTTTTTCTTTTTTCTTCCTTTTCTATTTCGGGTAAGATTTGTCCTTAGATCCCAGAAAGCTTCGCAACATTTGAAAAACCAAGATCTATGGCCTATAACACTACCTTAGGTTGCTAAAACTTGCAAGTATATATGGAGATGAAGGGTTTTGTGTTCAACCAGCAGCAGCAACAGCAAGTAGTGGAGGAGAACATGTCAAACTTGACTTCTGCATCTGGTGAAGCTAGTGCTTCCTCAGGCAACAGAACTGAAATTGGAACCAATTACTTGGCTCCACCACCAACTCAGACTCAGCCAGCAAAGAAAAAGAGAAACCTCCCTGGTAACCCAGGTTTGTTTTCTTGTATTCCCTATTCAAAGTCTAAACCTCATTTCTTCTGGCTTTGGTTGATACATGATACATGATACATGTAATGTTCTGTGTTGTTTAATTTGTATGAATTTTAATGTGTCCATTTTTTTTTTCTTTTGAATTATGCAGACCCTGATGCTGAAGTTATAGCCTTGTCCCCCAAGAGTCTTCTGGCCACAAACAGGTTCATTTGTGAGATCTGCAACAAAGGATTTCAAAGAGACCAGAACCTGCAACTTCACAGAAGAGGGCACAATTTACCTTGGAAGCTGAAGCAGAGAACAAGCAAAGAGGTGAAGAAGAAGGTGTATGTGTGTCCAGAGCCAAATTGTGTGCATCATGACCCATCAAGGGCTCTGGGGGACCTAACTGGGATCAAGAAGCACTTCTGCAGAAAGCACGGTGAGAAGAAGTGGAAATGTGACAAGTGCTCCAAGAAATATGCAGTTCAATCAGATTGGAAAGCCCATTCCAAAACCTGTGGCACAAGGGAGTACAGATGTGACTGTGGAACCCTCTTCTCAAGGTAACTAACCTAAATCCATGTCATGTGAATTTTCTAAGTCCAGTTTAGTTAAGGCACCACACTCAAGAAAACATCTTTCATTTAAAGAGGATGGGATTTGAATCCTAGGTTGACTCACACCAATTCACACACCAATTTTTAATTGTTATTCCAATTCCATCAATAATATATATATACACACACAAACAAACTCACACACACATACACACATTTTCACACATTCCTTATCCTTTCTTACAAGATGATATGCAACATTAAATTCATTACATTGATATAGCAGTCTCTCATGAATCATAATCACTCCTAGAGAGAGTGTAAATTCCTAGTTTGGAATTTTTTTAATGTGGTTAAGTACTTTCACAAGAGTTTTAAAAAGTGTTGAAAAGTAAGAGAGAGAGAGAGAGTAAGAAAGAAAGTCAATAATTCTACACTGTCATAACAGTTCAGTAACATTTGCTGGTTTTGTAATTTTGTTTGTTTATGACTTCCAGGAGGGACAGTTTCATAACCCACAGAGCTTTCTGTGATGCATTAGCAGAGGAGAGTGCAAGAGCCATAACAGGCACAGCCAATAACCAACCTTCTTCTTCTTCCTCTCATCACCACCTCCACAACATGACCCTCCAAAACCAATTCAACCCTCAGAATCTCCATGCCTTCTCATTGAAAAAAGAGCAGCAAAGTTTCAATCTTAGGCCTGAAATGCCCCCTTGGCTGACCCCACCAGCAACAGTTGATCATCTCTCCTCATCCCCATCATCCATAATGTTCTCTCCTCCTCCACACCCAGAAAACCCTAACCCTAGTCTTGGTCCCACTCTTGCTGCCTACCAAACAGTCCCTAGCCCTTCCCCACACATGTCAGCCACAGCATTGCTGCAGAAAGCAGCTCAGATGGGTGCAACCATGAGCAGAAGTGGCTCCTCACCAGCCATGGCAAGGGCCCACCATCAGGTTCACATGACTTCATCTGCAGATTCTGCCACTGCTCACTTTGGCTTGAACTTGTCCTCACATGAAGACACCACCACCACCACTTCAACAACAACAACAACCACTGTTACTACCAACACAGCTACAGTGTTCACCAATGGCTTATTATCATCATCATCACCTTTGGGGAATAAAGCTGCTGCTGCTACTGCTGCCTCTTCTGCTCCATCCCTTCTTCATGATGTTATCAACTCTTTCTCTTCTCCTTCTGCCTTCCAAGGAACCCCTTTTGAGAAACTAGATGATGATGGCTTGTATTTGCATGGCACCTTCTCAAAAGCAAGTGGTGCAGCTGGAAATGAAGGGTTGACCAGAGATTTCTTGGGTCTCAGGCCCCTCTCTCATACTGATATTCTCACCATTGCTGGCATTGGAAACTGCATTCATGATCAGCAAAACCAATCTCAAAAGCCATGGCAAGGTTAGCTATATATAGCTATTTCTGCATTTTCTTCTTCCTTTCATCATCTATATAAATAATTTTTCCTTTTTTAATCAGTATAACTTTTGTTTAAGATCTTTCCATCTTCCCAAAGGGAACGAACTTTCTGAATCCATCCCAATATTTTCATTTCTTATCTACTTGTTTACGATTCGCCATAATGTGTTCATTTTTTGCATAGGTGAAATTTATATTATATACAACAAGACCAAATGGTAAACGGATAATTAATAATTATAATTTGAGTTTTTTCAAACGAGCCTTTAATTTTTTTTAAATAATTAGATCTTTGATTTAAAAAAATACGTTTCTGAATTTTAAATAATTTTGTAGCCCGATTACAAGAAATTTGCATGATTATAGAATTATTATTCTTATTTTTTTAATTGAAAAAACTAATTAATTATTTTCTATATAACTATTCATTTTTAAATCTCCCAATTTTAGGACGCAGAAAATACAGTTATTATATATAATGGTATTATTAGTTTAATTTTGTCAAAATACATTGACAAAGTAACTTTTTACATTGTTATTTCATCATAGATTATACCATTTACGACAAGGTTTGAACAGTTTTTAATTAATTGATAGTATTTAATTGTTGACGATGATAACGTATTAAAATTAAACTCTTTTCATGTATTCTGTTCTACGAATATTTTTAGTAGTGTGTAATTGCATAACTATATTAAAAAAAAATTAAGGACTAAATTATTCATTTTATAACGATATATTAGAATTGATAAAATAAATTATAGCTATTTTGAAATTCTTAACTACGTGCTTTTATTTATCTTAAAAATAATTAATATTAAATTCAAAACAAAATATAAATTTTCTTTAATATCGGTTTAAACTGATTTTTTAAACCAATTTTGAGTCATTTCTCTAAATATAGTAATAAAAGTGTAAAATAGACAGTCGCGTTTTACAAATTATGTACAAAAGAAAAATTAACTTTGCAAAATAAAGTTCATATTTTTAATATTAGAGAAATAAAAAATAAAATAATTTTCTGAGAAGAACCAAAAAATATTAATCTAATAAAAGTATATGAAACTTTCGCATGTTTTAGCTTATTGCCAATATCAATAATTAAATCAGATGTTTAATAAAACATTTTATTATAAATTTTGTACTGTAATGATTTCAAAAAATGGGGTAACTAATAGTTAATTTGTAAAATGCAACTGAAACCTAATGACTTGTCAATTTAAGAAATTTAAAAAGATCAATTGATCTGAGTATAAGTTTATCCAGAAATATATAAGTGACAAAATATTACTAGGTCAAAATATAAAAATTTAATTTAGTTACCAACGTTATATTTTGCAATTCAAGATTTACATAATATAAATGGATTTTTAAGTATTACTACCATCTATTGCTCAGAGTTTTATTTAGTGCACTCACGATAATATGGTTTTCTTCAGAAAATCATATAATATTAATCTCATCAATCAGAAGTTTATACTTGTCACGATTGTTATTGATTTTGGTATGAAAAAATAAAATATGAATAAAATTATAAAAATAGAATTTTTATAAGGTTTTATTACTAAAAAAATGAAACTAGTAACCCACTTAAGATAGAATGAACCAATCTTTTTAGATCCTTGCATAAAATATTTTATTAGAAGAATTTGAGAAGGAGGAATACTGAAACAGAAGATGAAAACAAGAGCATGAAGACAAAACATAACCTGGCCACCTCACATGTTCACAGCAGCAATGCGTGTTTTCCAAGAATAACGTTTGGAGATCTATGTCCTTTAAAATGGATAATTCACCAGAGACACACAAAAACTAAAGAAAATAATAAAAAAGTAATTTTGAATTGTTTTATAATTAGTTATAAATGTACAAATATTTTTAATTATTATTTTTAACTAAAAATGGTCCAAAATGAATAAAGTTTCTTCTAAGGGATATACCATGAGAAGGGTATGGTGGATTAAAAAGCATTGGATTCTTTGTGATTAAGAGGATTAATTATAAATATCATATAAATGCATCAAATCATGTTCGTCTTATTTAAATATATGTTAACGTGATTTTCTAGAAATTAAAACCTAAACAAATAAAAAAAGATGCCCTTTGATACCTGATGTGGCTACAAAATGTGATTCAATCCCGAGGAACCAACCTTTTCATCAACTTTTGTCTTTGTGAAATTCTTTAATTTATTTTCACTTACTGTTTTAAATGTACTATTAATGTTCAACACACATTGAGAAAATATGACATTTACAAATATCTTAACTTTAATAAAAAAAATATACGTAATTTTTAATTTACAAATACTTGGTTAATGTTCATAAGCAACTGAATGTAGTTTGAAGGAGAAGAATATATTTATGATAATAAATTTGTGTGGGAACTTATAATAATATGAGAAATTTGAGTACCTCATATTATTTTATTTGGTATATATTATGAATTTTTCATTCTCGTAATTTTTATTCATCTTTATTATTTTTTTATTGATTTTTCCATTTTATAATAGTATATATTGTTAGTAGAAATAAGTATAAGAAGGAAAGTTAGAAAGTGCCATTTGGGACCTCTAATTTCATTGGTTTGTAAAGGCAAAACATATGTGCAGATAAAGATTCCTCTGAATCCCGATGCAATCTATACATGAAAAAGGAAAAAGTTAAATAAGAGAATGTTATTTTTACCTAAATTTATCGTAGCAATAATTTTTATATTAAAGGGAATAACAATACCAATAATAATAATACTAATAATAGCAATGATAAATACATTAAAGAATATGTTATAAATAATAATTTATTTCAATGTACTGATAAAAAATATTTCATGAATCACTTTAGAATTTGACGGCAATGGTTTTCTCCATTGCATGCTAATTTTTTTTGGAGTAATTGTTCTATCCCTGTCAGCCATTGTCTTATTCAAAGCAACAAATTGTTGGTGAATTTACCATTACCCCCTCTCTCGTGTTGTTAATGAGTTTCCCAATACTCCAATGGAAATGCACCAAATTTTCTAAATCAAGCATCTTTTATATCACGTTTTTCCACCAAAAGAAACCATAGTAAAGGTATGGTTAATTAAAAAAATATATGAATAATATCTTGTGACAAATAGGAAAATCTTAAGAAAAGTATTGATGATAGCAACTTGTGATTTACAATTTGATCATTTGTGTGGTGGTGGAGACACTTCTCATATAATATTGTATATCACTTTCTTTTTTAGATTATGCTTGATTTTAAATTCAGATGTTAAGAAAACAATTTAAAAACTAACATTAACAATATATTTTTTTTAATATTTTCTTTAATCTTTTCTATTATATATTGATTATATTTGTTGAAAACTATAAAATCATGATAGGGACTAGTTAAATTTATTAAAATTTTTTGGTTAATGATAAAGAATATGTTAAAAAAATATACTGAAAAATATGCTGCTAACATATCACATTCAAAACCTTATTAGGGTCGAATATGCATGTTGAGTGTTGGAAAGTGCAGCTTTTGCAAAATCATTTTCAAAACTGAAGTTTACTCAAACATGAATTTATAAACTTTACTGCAAACATATAAAATTATCAATAAAGTGAAGTTTTGAATCCTCACTGAGTTTAGTTCAACTACAGAACTTGGTGGGAGAGAAGTTTCATTCAATGGATAAAGATTTGATCAGAACAAACATACACACTATAGTACTCTCAAAACATGCTTGTATTGATGATATTCACAAATGTAGTTTGCAAAACAAAAATTTTAGTTACTTTTGCATGTTTGAGGAACTATTGTCACTCTTCCAAATACTAAAAGATACAAAGAAATTCTTCTCCTACGTTTAACATTTTGCATGCACCTACATAGTCATGCATGTATTGAAACACTAACAATTGATTTGTTATCAGTGAAAACTGAAATTATGAGTCAAATGCTACTTATTGAAACTAAATGGCTTGGTAAACTTTGGTTATTTTGATGCAAATACTGAGATGTCTTTGTGTTAGAAAAGGAAGGTGCATGGAGAGAAAAACAACAGAAAAGGAAACAGTGGTAGGGTAGGTTAGGTAGGGTATAGCAGTAGCATAAGATAGCAAAAAGCACAGTGCCCTATGGAATGGCCATATGATACATATAGTCTTGTATATCTTCTCTCCCTTCCTTTGCATTGGTTGAGCTTTTTGTCTGCAGAAGCAGATGGAAGGCAAACACAAGAAACAATATGTAGTGCTAGCTCTAAAAGCTGAGACCTGTCACAATGATGCAAACCCTTTTCTTTGCTTTCTAATGATGCCCTTATATGCATACATACATTCAGCCATAGTCCTCCTAGTTGACTTGTCATTGTATCAAACACTCAAAAGATGCTTTCCCTCCTGACCATGCCAACTTTTCTGCATGGTTTGACTAATGCTTCATCTCTTTATTCTCTCCTCTCTATATCATATATGTATTCTATTATATGTGCATGTTCTGCCTTCTTCTCTCTCCCAATCCATCACTTCATTTCCAAGGTGCTGTTTCTCCATATAAAGTGAGAGATTGAAATTAGTGCTGAGAGTTTTCATAACATATTGCAACCATATTAGCTGATTTATTTCCTTAGAGAATTGTGCAATATCAGCTTCCAGTAATTTGTAATAATTCAAAAGAAAAACACACCTTATCATTCTTTTCTCAGAGTGTAGGTTTAGTGTGTTTTGATTTGATATATAATCTTGAATAAAATAATTAATTTGCGTTCTTACATTCACACATCTATGCTGACATAACAATGATAACATCATCTATACTTTTGATAAATATTGGATGTCAAATTAATAAATAGACTAAAATTGTAAAATTGAAATAGTAAAATAAAATAAAAAAAGAATAAGTAGATCAAATTTACTACTAATTATTAAGAATATAGAATTTAAGTTTAATTTAGCTTTACAAAATCTATTTGCAAAGTAAAGTTTTCAACCACTTGTACATTAATTAACCTTACGTGAGATCTCCAATAAATAATTAAATTACAATTAAATCTTGTTTAGTATAATTATTCACTTAACAAATTAGTGTTAATTTGTCACACGTTACAAAACGGATTGTTATATTAGAGACTTTTAAAAACAGAAATAACTTTATGTTAATATTTTATATATTGAAATAGCTGATTTTTATAAGCTATTCAAAATAGGTTTTAAATTCAATAATATATATATATATATATATATATATATATATATATATATATATATATATATATATAATATTAAATACAAATTATATTTTTAATTTATTTAGATACATTATATATTAAGACTTATTATATAATAAAACATATTTTATATTTTAAATTTCGGTGTTATTGTGATTTTTCGTCGTAAATACAGAATACAAGAACTTGCAGTTTTATAGTCCATATCCACTTCGTAACAACTAACACAACACATAATCTC
>Ga0099825_1009368_pt1 | contig 11210 bp, 8 predicted proteins | sample SiratroredBW_FD_76838 | JGI IMG/M metagenome (GOLD analysis project Ga0099825, IMG submission 76838) | Root nodule microbial communities of legume samples collected from California, USA - Siratro red BW | ecosystem: Host-associated > Plants > Roots > Nodule | place: USA: California | collected...
ATATATATATATATATATATATATATATATATATATATATATATATATATATATATATATATATATATATATATATGATATATTCTTACTAAAAAGATTTATACTGCACATAAACATATAATTCTCTTCTGATCTTTTGTTTATTCTAAAGCTATAGTTCTTTGTAAGTCGAAAAACTTCAAGTTGGGAAAATGGTGGACAAAAAAGTATAGAAATAGCCCTCAGGGACACCACATTCAGCATGAAGAAAATAAGGGCAATCTTTAAAGGGAACACATATACAACAACCATCATCAGATTTATTAGAAACACACACTTGTTCGTTCCTTAATTTCATGATTATGAAATTGCTTCCAAACTTTTAACTCAGCTGAAAACGATTCCTCCTGAATTAATATTGTCACTGCAATAAGGAAAAAGATTGGACACCTTTCAAGATAAGTTGATAATCTTGAGGAGAAAATGACTTTTGTCAATTGTGTGATTGATAATTTGATGTAGAGGTATGATGATATTGGACATTTCACCCAAGCTTCCATATGGGAAAATCATTTTCTCATTTAAGAATCTAACATTACAATTTCTCATTTTAATTCCTTGTGGATGACTGAGACAGTTAACTGCTTAACTAAATTTGTCCTTCACCCAAATGGCATATATGCATTTTCCCTTGAAGGACACCTTAACTTAATACAAAGAAACCAAAAACTCACCTTTCAACAGCATACATTTGATGTAAAGTCTAGAATCATTTAACTTGAGATAATCATGTGAGACAGAAGAGTCACTTATAGTCCACATAGCAGTAAATAATATTGCACTTTACCATAAAAAGGCACTTAAGTTAGATTACGCAGAGATTAGTACAAGTCAAGCTGGCTCTGATCAATGACTGTCACTCAATATATAAATCTTTATTTGCTGGAATGAGACCATAAGTAGAGTTACCAAGGTAATGACTATTCCTTTTTTTTTTTTGGGGTGCTAGGATTTTGAGAAATGTTCTATCAAAGTGGGTGGTGAAAGAGAGGGAAAGGAGAGAAGAGAAGAGTGTATTTGGAGTGGTGGTATTAAATTACGTAAAAGGAATGCTTAGACTCTAAGGGAGTGGCACCATCCATTCTTGTTTGACCCGTATTTTGAGGCTTACAATTCGCTCCGTTGTCCTCTCACCGCCAACCTAACTTCACAATACTAAAAAACTCCATCCTCATTCTGCATCACTGCACCAAAACCCAGAACCCACCACCCCACTACCATTCAGGTTGGCCAACTCGTGCATTGGTTGGGGTACTCACCACACAGATTCTCTCTACTTAATGCTACTTAATATCTTTTTCTAACATTTAATAAGCACCAAGCCATCATATATAGAACATTCATTCGTTTTAAAATTCAAAGCTTAAAAGGGTCAATAATAATACACATGAAAGTCTTGTCAAAGGAATGCTGGCCCTGACCCTCACCCTGAACACGTCTTCTTATTTCTAGTGTCACTGTCAAACACCTTCTGTCTTAGGACATTCTACTATTGCCCTCTTTCTCTTCACTCTCTATTTGCTTCAGATGAGGATTCGGGGTTGGTATCAAAATTTCTGCATGCCTCAAATTTTCTTCTTTGTTTTTTCAGTGTTTGAAGAGTGTCACGTGTGTAGCTTGAATACATGCAGTTAAGGATAAACCATCTATGTATAATATTTCTTCGCAATTAGTTCATCATATCAGTGAGCAGAATTTTCCTTGAGCCATGAATTTTAAGAGGAATATAAAAATTATGCGTTCTGCCGCATGAATATGGACTCCTTGAGAATATTTTTAGTCAAAGTCGAATATCAACACTTAGAAATATGATTACACATCTGAAGGATAAAACAATGACTTAATAAATTAAATTATATTCTCCTTTCTTTTAAAATACTTAAATTGTATTTTTTTCCTCTTATTTTAAAATTTATATGTCCTTATTTAGAAGATAAATACATCATATATTTAGTTTATTTAACAAAAGTTATAAACATGCATTTTCTTTCATTTAAATTTTACTTTTTTTTTTCTCCCACGTTTTCTTTCTATCATACTACACTTATTCGATCAATTCATTTATTATTTTCTCACTCTATGTTTTTCTTTCTTCATATCTCTAGTATTAGTTCCAACTCAATCTGTCTCATTTAGAAGTGTATGGTTATCATAATTAACCCATATTTTAATGAAAATGAACTTTTTAGGGTTAATTTTTTTTAATTTTCCATAGCTATTAATATTATCAGCAATTAGATTTAAGTTTCTATTTAATACCAAATTTAAAGTTGTAGAAGAAAAGAAATTGGTTGAGTGAGTCAATAATATGAGTATTTAAAATATGATTTCGTCTATTAAAATTTTAAGGATAAAATACTCATCTGGTCCTTTCTTATTATTTAATTTCTGTTTGATCTATACTTTGTCTTACCCAACTAGCACCCATCTAATATGACATCACACACACAAAATCATTGCCTATAAAAAAAAATTATATTGAAGCTTCTTCTTCTAATATAAGGCAGGGTTAGGTTAGCTAGGGTCTTATGAACCATTGTAAATTTCATCCCCAAATTTACATTATTTTTAGGGTCTTATAGGCTACTAAAAGTTGAAAAAGGAGAATTGAATATATTATGTCTGAGAAAGGAAATGAATCCGTGTTCTATAGGTTATTTAAGAGTAATAATACCATACACCAAAACATCATTTTGGTAAATGTTTTACAAAAATGAATGTTATACTGTATCTATTATATAAAATTATATATTTAATGTTATAACAATTCCTGTTCATGTTTTGCAATTAGTGATTCATTGATTGAATTATTCCTTTACTATTCTAACTAAATTAATGTCTGGTCCTAATTTTACAACATTGACTGTTGTTTCCTATAGAACAGGAGAAAAACTAATATACTTGTGCGTAATCATAAAATGTCTTGAAAAGAAAGATCGTTTGAAAAATTTATTAATTCTATTTGATTAAATTTGCTAAGTACTAGATGCATTCTCAATGAAGTAATTCAATTTAAAACCCGTACCATTATAGATCTTATTGTCACAAACTAAAATTAGTAATCTAAGTTGATTTATTGTTACATACCACAGCTGCAACACGCTTCGAAGTGAGGTAACACACATGGAACGATGGAGAGGGAGGAGAGAAGAGGAACAATACGTTTCAACCTGTAACGACCTAATTTTTCTTCAACATTTCAAATAACTTTAGAGAATATGTAGAAAATATTCCACTGGTGGGTGGGAGAGAATGAAAGAGGTGTTTACCTCCAGGAAATTGAATAAAAGGAATAATAGGTATAGTTTCGTGGGATACTTCGATGTTCAAAACATGGGGAAGCTTGTAAAGGAAATTGCCACAAATCACAATATGAAAAGTTGCATGTTAATAGTCCATGGTTTAAATGAAAGGAAAGTGCCTATAGGAGGAATGAATCAAACTTGGACAGAAAAGCTTTAAATAAGATATTTTAGAGGAAGAAAATGGACCACGAAACATATTCCGCTCAAAACAAGAAAGATCAACACTAGCAAAGAGGATATATTGAAAAGTGTGAAACTCGTGGTAAAAGATGCAGAAACGAAGTGATTGAATCAAAGTTACGTCGGCGGTTAATCACAAGCCAAAATGGAGAGGATATGCACATTATAAAAGCTAATAAGAAATGGTTTGAAACTATATTTGAGTCAATAGTACCCTAATCTTCAAGAGAATATGTTAATAATAAGCTGGTATGTGCAAGATGCTCGGAGCTACCACTTTCTGGTAGCACCAATACAGACACTTGTATCAATTGATGAAGTCACACAAAATTCGGAGAAATTGGAGTATGCTCGGTCGAGAGTAAGGCTACCTATAGGGTGTCAAGTATGGAGGTGTACGGACATAAAAATCAACGGAACAGTGCGAAGTAGTTCTGGAAGAAGATGTATTCAAAGGAAATGATACACCTATACATGCAGATTTAAGGACTACATGTGTTCTGATAGTTGCTCTTCAAGAGGGTCAAAGGAAATGGCCAGCTCAGAATCGGAGTGTTCAGACATGGGAGATATAATGAATATGCTAGAAGTTAGATTCGAGGAGAATAAGACGGTAAACTCACCAGAAAATTGTAATCAATATACCCCACGACTATAGAGAAATACGATACATATATCATATATCATATATATATGAATTACAAAAGGATTTGTTTTAGGATAATTGTAATGGAAAAATACAGATATAGGATGACAAATAATTAAAGGATAATATAAACTATAATTAAAGGATAACATAAGTTATAATTAAGTGTGTGTTACAATGTATGTACATGATCTGCTACTGATTATTTATGATGAAAAGAGAGAAAGTCTACACGCCCTCGTAAGATGGAGGAGGGAGATCAAATGTTAATCTTGTCTAGAAGAAATGTATGGTGAGAGTGAGACAGAGGCTTGGTAAGTAGATCAGCTAGTTGATGACTTGTTGGCACATGAGACACTTAAAGTTCTTTAAAAACAACCAAGTCGCGAACAAAATGATAGTCAATGGCAAGATATTTCATGCGAGTATGGAACACATGATTGACACAGAGGTAGGTAGTTCCAATATTATCGAAAAACAATTGCGTCATCTTGATGATTGGATGACCAAGCTCCTTTAGTAGTTCTCGTAACCACATCAGTTCAGTGGTAGTGGTTGCTATAGTATGATATTCAGCCTCCGTTGAAGATTTAGCAATCATGGGTTGCTTCTTAGAGGACCAAGAGATGACATAAAATCCCATATAAATAAGATAGCCAGCAGTAGACTTGAGATCATGAGTTGTAGCCTAAGAAGACGCATGGTTGAGATTTTGGGAGAAGTTTATTGTGAACGTACGGAGCCAACTAAGGAAAACAGAGACATCTAAAGGTACGTAATTTAGAATAATTTGGTAAGGAGTGAAATAAGGACTTGAGAGGTGACTTCATGTTTAAACCAGGTGTGTGCATGCAATTTATAAGATAGGCTACAATTTCAAGAGTATAAGACCAAAATAAGGTGGGTAAGGAAGCATGGTGGAGAAGACAACAAGCAATTTCAACCAAATGACAGTGTTTTCTTTCAGAAAGCCCATTGTGTTCTTGGGTATAAGGAAGATTTGTTAAGTATATTATTCCATGAGTTTGAAAGAAAGACCTCAATTTAAGATATTCACCACATTGTCTGATAAAAGGTTTTAAATTTGGTATTTAATTGATTTTCAATAAATGATTTAAAAATTAGAAAAATGTGAGAAACATCATATTTATGTTTAATGGGATAAAACCACACATATTTTGAAAAGTGATAAATAAAAATGACATAATAAAAATAACCATTTATTAAAGATGAAGGTGTAGAACCCTAGACATCTAAATGAATCAATTCTAAGACTTGACTACTAGACAAAATGGACCTAGAAAAGGACAATTGATGACTTTTATTCGCTAAACAATCTGAACATTGAATAGGTGATGAATAAAATGGAATGACATTGACCTTAAGTGAATAATGAAGGATGCGAGAAGTAGGATGCCCTAAGCGACTGTGTCAGGTGAAAATGGAGGTGTGGTAGTGGATATAATGAGATTGAGGATGAGGAGGTAGGCAAGAAATCTTGTACACATTGTTTTCATTTTTTTCGCATAATAGGATCACCCTATGCTCAAATTCTTGACTTGAAAACGCCATGGGAAAAATTCAATTGATACAAAGTTGCTTTGACATAATTGGGAAACAAAAAGAAAATTTTGAGATATGTTAGGAATTTAAAGAACATTACTTAAGTGAAGTGGGGAGGAGGAGGTGGGAAGAGAAGTTGAACCACTATGAGTGATGGTGAGTCCCTTACCATTCAACCACAAGTTTATTATTACCAGTATAATCATGGACTAAAGTGAGATTAGCAAGATCCTGAGCGACATGATCTGCCAGAATCTAAAAGCTAAGATGGTTTGTTGCTAGAATCATTGTTAACCTAATTCGTTTGACGATGAGAATTATTAAAAGGATAGTCATGTAATTTGTAGCAAGTCTTAGCCACGACGATTACAATATTGATAAATAAGGTGAGAGTTAGAGAAATAGTTACGTGCTTGAGAATTAGAAGGGATCAAGATCATCAACAGAATGACCAATAAGTGTAAGCTCATCAGCTACGAAGCGAATAGAGCGCAAATAGTCACAAACATCGGAGTCACCTTTGGTGATGGAGGAAAGACACTTTTTAAAAGACATGGAAGGATGCCAGAAACATAACCAAGTACATTAATTGCAATCAACAATAGAGTAACTTACTTGTACCAAGTGGGGTAATTTGAGGAAGATAATTTAATGAGTAGTTGAGTTGTTGTGACAAGTTCCACAAAAGAGAAAGCGAAAGAAATAGTAATGGTCACTAATAAGATAGAAATTGGCCAGTTAAACTTGTAGCTCAGATACCATATAGAGAAATATAATTTTTATATATTAAGCACATATATCATAAAAATATGTACAAATGTATATATATATATATATATATATATAAATTGCAAAAGAATTTGTTTATGAATAATTGTAATGGAAAGATAAAGAAAGATATGTACAGGATGACAAATAATTAAGGGATAACATAAGTTATAATTAAAGGTGTGTTACGATGCATGTGCATGATCTACCAGTGATTGTTTTTAATAAATGGAGAGAGCCTACAATGACAAGACAAGGCGGACCAACTGATAGACGTGGTGAGTACAATGGACCCTTGTAAGGGGACTACAAAAAAGGTAACATCATTGGTAAACAAGTTCGTGCCTACGAAAAATGCAAAGGTAGACATGAATGAGGTAAGTTATGGAGCAGTGAAGAGTACAAAATCAATGGCTATGTTAAAGGTGGACGAGTCAAAGAACACACTCTTCAATGAGATGGATCGGGCTGCCATAGTGAGCAACAATTGTGTTGTAAACGAGGCTCATGGCATCAACCCAAAGTCACAAGTAAAAGTCCACGTGGGTTCAGAGAATTATCTAAAAGACAATGATGTAATATAGAGATGCACAGGAAGAAAACACTCCATCTTCAGAGTTAGGACTCCACAAAGCAAAAATCAGGAAGCTAGGGACGAGCACGAGCTAGTTAAGGGCACTGTAGGTCAGAAAAATAATAGAAAGGGATATCAAAACAGGGAAGGGGAGAAAGCGAATGGCAAAAACACAGGGCATATTACACTTTAAGGAGAAGCTCAGAGCAATGGTAAAGGAAAAAGCAGGGAAGAGTAAATCAAAGATTTTCTCAGAGTAAGAAGATTTTTTAAGGGAGAGTCAAGTAAAGGGAAAAGGGAGAAGAACACGTTTACACGAAATGAGACAGCATAGCAACACAACACATCAAAGAAGTGCAAGTTAGCAATTCATGCACCAAAGGATGAGGAAGAATTATTGAGAAAAATTGATGAAATATAAAAGTTACAACCATTACACTAAATCAACTTTATAGTCATATTTTGATTATTATTAATAATAATAATAATTATTATTATTATGGTTATATTATTATTATTAGTAAGGATAATATGATATATATAGAGAAGATATCAATATGGATATTTCCAAAATTCTACAAATTCTATAACAGAATAGTTCTTCTTGTGCATCAACTAGAGAATTTAATTAGTATTATCCTATAATAGTCACCTAAAAAACGATGAGCAACACCTAGTCCTTATTGATAGTGACTCAATTGCATTTGTAGGATGGAATACCAGAAGTTCAACGAAGAACAAAATGAGATAGAAGAATCCAAAGACAAAAAATGAAAGATTTAGCATAACGGTACTCACAATGCATCACACCCCAATTTCTTCAATCCTCTTGCTTTTTAAGTGAATTCATTGCCACGTGTCTCCTTCCCCTGCCCTTCATTGAATAGAACCTTGTCTTCAAGGTTAAAGTGAGGATATTGGCGTTGTATGCTAGAGAAATGCTCCCAAGTGGCTTTCTCAGTCGTCATCCTTGTCATTGAAACAAAACCTCCTCTTGCCATTGAGCGTTTTTCTTAATCATACGATTCCTCAAGAGATATTGAGGTTGTAAGGGATAACCTTTATCGTTCAGGATAAGGGGTTCTAGAAGGAAAGCAAGTTGAGGTGGACCTTCACATTTCTTCAAGATAGACACATGAAAAATAGGAGGATGAATATGAGAAGATGAAGGAAGAAGTAACTTATAAGCCAATGGTCCAATGCGTTCTATAATTGTAAAAGGACCGAAGTAGTGCATAGATAATTTTTTGTTTCGGATTAAATAAAGAGTGTTGTCTATAGGGTTGCAATTTTACATAGACGAAATCGCCCATGTTATATTCGATCTCCCTTCTATAATGATCTGCTTGGATTTTTCATTCTCAATTAAGCGTTCTGAATACTTTGTTTTAAGGAGTCTAATAAAACATCTCTAGTTTGAAATTGTTTTTGAAGGGAGAGTATATCACTTGATTGAGGCTCATATCATACTGTAAGGCTAATAATATTAAAAAAATTAATAAAATATTGATAATATTAATAATAATAATAATAGTATTAATGATAATATTAAAATAATATTAGTAATATGAATAATAATATTAATAATAACATTATTAATAATAAAAATAACAATAAATAAAAATAAAAATATTAATTTTAATAATATTATTATTATTATTTATCATGTTAATAACATAAACGGTATTAATAATAATTATAATATTAATAATAATATAAATAATAATATTAACTATTAATATTATTTAAAAAAAATCTATAGATAGTTATCTGTAATCAAATTTTAAACACCAACTAAAATTTTTTATCAAAATTTAAAAATAAATTCCAATTTTCAATCTACTCGAGTTTTAAAAGACGAAAAGAAAGAAAGAAAAACCACTCATGGTTTTATATTGATTTACTTTAACCTTAAACAATTATATCTAGATTTCTAATAAAAAAAAAAAAAAAAGATCTTGCTTCTACTAGACTTTCAAAAGTTCACAAACACTTACACACAAATTACGAAAAATAACAATAACTTTTTTAATCCCTAATACCAATATCAAGAAGTACTTACGAAAAATAACAATAACTTTTTTAATCCCTAATACCAATATCAAGAAGTACTTAATGTAACAAGAAACTTATAGAGCACGCAATACTCCTTCACATAATCCCTAATATCAAGAAGTACTTAATGTAAAAGAAGGATTTAGAACAAGATCACCTTATTTGCCCTTTTCCACTATGGATATTTCTGGTAAAACTATTTTTGTTAATAAGAGAAGAGATATCGAACTTCAAGGCATTGATTTATGATAAATCATTTTTTTTTGTTAAATTTTCTTTTGGTAAGTTTTGATAAACATCAAGAAGCAATTTAATGAATTAAACTAAGTTTAATATATTAATAGCTAATTAAGTCTATTCAATTGTGTTTTAATGGATTAATTAATACATATTTGAACACTAATTTATCCTTTTTATTTTTGTAAGCTCTTGGGATTGTTATTTCACTTATCAACACTTACCAGAAATTAAGTTTGCAGAATAGAGACATTTTATGGATAGAAAAATAAAATATTATAAATTTAAGGAACCAAACTAAAACTAAATAATAAGATATGAGAAAAAAAATACATTTAAGCCAAATTTTAAAGTGATGATACAGACTTTAAAGTTAACTTGGATAGCTTTAGAAGCTATAAAAAATTATAGTTGAGAGATTTGTTTGTTACTGTTTACCACCAATAAGATACTTAGGCACATTGTAATATATACTAACATCTCAAGGAATTTTGTGTAACTTTTAAAATAAAAGAAAATAAATATAATTTAAGCAAATATAAAAGGAGAGATGTATACTTTGTTTAATTTGAAAACATTGAAGTGTTAGGATAGCCCCAAAGTAATAAAATGTGAGAAAAGTATCTCATTTATTAGGATTATAAATTAAAATCCAGTAATCAAATAATAAATAATTTTTTAAGAATCAAAAACAAATTAATAATTGTTTACTCTTTAGTTAGTTCAAAATAAAGGACATAGTTTAAAAAATTAAGAAGTAATTTGATTAAGATGACTGGACTCTTATATGACTATAAGAGTAAACCTCATAATAAAAAAAACTCCAGACCAGATGGGCTATTTCATATTTTTTTCTCCCAAAAGAAATGTCTGAACGTTTTGGTGCAAAAAAGTGTCTTCAGATAAATAGAAGGTATTTGGACGGATGTTTCTTTCTGCAACTTCATGTGATGTTCGGAAGGTATAAAATATCCATACTTTACATTTTTATATCGTGAAATTCGGAAACATTTTTCAGATTACACTATTGAGAATATATTTTGAGATTTAAAAATATATTTTATTATATAATCTGAAAATGTATTGTAAATTAAATAATTAAGAATACATTTTTAAATTTTTAGTTTACTTAATCCAGAATATATTTTTAATTGTATAATCTAAAATATATTTTAAATTTTATAATTTAAAAATAAATTTCAAATTATGTAATTTATAGTAAATTTTTAATATTTTTGAATTACATAATCTATAATGTATTTTTAAATTCATAAATATATTATGGATTATACAATTCAAAATGTCTTATTAAATTACGAAAAAACAAAAACATATTATGAATTGTACAATGTAAAATATCTTTTTAATTACACAGTTCAGAAATATATTTTAAATTGTTTAATCAACATTTTTAGATCCTAAATGTATTTTGAATTGTATGTAATTTTTATTTATTCAATTCAACACAGGAAGAATGTATGAATATACTGAAGGAAATGCCCCTATGTGGATTAGTAAGATAAGCCCGTATAATATTATATAATAACATAATATTATATTATGTAATTTGTATGCACTGATAGTTTTACTTTTATATTTTCAAGATTACGTGTTCAAAGTATAAGTTTAGCTATTGAAATTTAGAATGAATTAGATGTGATTTGCTGATTTTGTAAGTCTGATTTCTTCTTCAATTAGAAGTATAAAAGATAGAATAGAAACAGTTCTTCTTGTATAATTTACCCTCTTCATAACCTATGTTCTTCCAAAGTCAAAAAAAAAAAAAAAAAAAAAAAAAAAAAAAAAAGGATAACACTATAAAAACAAAAAAAAAAAAAAAAAA
>Ga0099825_1009370_pt1 | contig 11209 bp, 10 predicted proteins | sample SiratroredBW_FD_76838 | JGI IMG/M metagenome (GOLD analysis project Ga0099825, IMG submission 76838) | Root nodule microbial communities of legume samples collected from California, USA - Siratro red BW | ecosystem: Host-associated > Plants > Roots > Nodule | place: USA: California | collected...
ATATATATATATATATATATATATATATATATATATATATATATATATATATATATATATATATATATATATATATATATATATATATATATATATATGTATATATATGAAATGTTGTTTGGTTTTTTAAAATAATCAAATCATCCTTCTAATTTATATACAAGTACAAACAATACTAAGATGTAGTTGATAGTAAGAGGTGAAATAATTATTAGAAAAACATTTTTAATTGTTTGAGATGTATATATATAAAGAGATGAAATTTCTGTAATTCCTATTGGCTTTGTAGTTGTTTTCAAGAACTTTCTGTAATTTTTATTGATTTTGTAGCCGTTTTCAAAAACTGGAAAAAAACTAACTCACGCTTATATGACCTAATATGGGTGACTAAGTAAAAATAAGCTAACTAACCTCTATCTGAATATTCTTAATAAGGTTTTTTTTTTAACAACAAAAAATAAATGAATAATAAAGGAAGCACTTCAGAAGTGCTCAAACCCTTATACACAATACTGCATAAAGAAATAAGTGTCTAAGAAATGAATGCACTTTTCTAGACATACTTAAGCACTTCTCTTGAGAACACCAGAAAATACGAAAAAACGAAGAAACATAAACAAATAAAATCTACACAAAAACTGAAACCACTCAGGAATTACATAATGTTGAGCAACGTCACAACATTCAAGAAATTCAGAAACCATAAACAATAAATGAATTTCAGAAAAAGAAAAATAAATTAAGTAATTATAATATTTCCTCCTTAAACTAGATGCTGATGTCATTTTTAGTTTACTACTGAAACATTAACTATTCTTGACATACCTAGTAATTCCAAAAACTGTTCTAACTTGAGAGACTTTATTATTATATCTGCAACCTTGAGAATTATAGTAACTCAACTTTATAACTTTATCTTTTGTTAGGTCTCTGAGAAAGTAGAACCTTATATCAATGTGTTTGCTCCTTCCGTGAAAAATTGAATTTCTAGACAATTTTATGGTAATATTATTGTCACATTGAATCAGAGTACTCATTTCTTATTTGTGACAAAGTAGTTGCAATCAAGTACATCAGACTACCAACCACTTGTTTAAATAAAGTTTCATCAACTTTGGTTCCAACTCCATCTTTTGTCAACTCTGTGTATGGGACTAGGGGATTCTGCATTGAATTGCTTTTATCCATTCCAAACCTTGTTAAAATTTCACGTGCATAATTTCTCTGACACACAAAATTTTCATTTGAATTTCCTATCACCTCAGCTCCAAGAAAGTACCTTATTTTTCCCAAATCAGACATGTCAAACTTCAACATCATTGAATTCAAGTCATGACACATACTTTTATCATTTCTAGTATATATTAAACCATCAACATAAAGGCTTATTATTAAAATTTAACCTCCTTCCTTCAACTTTGTGAACCCTATGTTGTCCAATGAGTTTCCAAAGTTTCCAACCAACTGTCGCCCAATACAAGTTCTTCGGAGGCAATTGGTAGTACAAACACCGAAATACATAAAGTATAGGCTTATATCTGGATAGGGATATATGCAACTTCCCCTTCACATTGCAGCAGCTCACTACTACCTACTTTTACTTTGAATGGAGGAGTGTGTAGAACGGTAAGGTATAAGCATGATGCAAGACGAGGATGAATAAAGCTATCTGAGCTGCCACCGTCCATCAATATGCAAAACCGTCGTCCCTTCACATGGCCAAAAAATCAAATGGAACGCTTCGTCGAAATTCTAGTGAGGGCATTGTAAGACAAATGGTGTGTTTCCATTTCCCCCAAGTTCCGGAATGGGTGGATCAGTTGTATTAAGGTGTTGTTGGTCTAAAGGAAGCTCCTCCAATAATTGAATAATGAAATAAGGTTTGCTAGCACAACGATGAGATGGGAAAACTTCTCATCACAAGTAAAGCATATGCCATTTGCACGTCGGAATTGATTCTCTGCAGGTGTAAGTTTGTGGAGGTGAGTGGGTTTTGGTGGATTCAGAAGTAATAGTGGGTTGAAGGGTGACATAGCAGGGGTGATTGTTATAAGGTTGGATTCCTAAAACAGACAAAGGAAAACTAGTTAGAAACCTTTTGAGAAAAACAAAAACTTCACCTATAACCGAAAATTTCATGGCAGCACTTCCGATTTTCTCCGGAAAAAACTATCAAAACTAATTAAGCTTCACCAGCCTATACAAGATCTTTATAGTCAAACAAGATATTTTATATGAAAAGCAAATATATTTATTGTATAGTTACAGTCCTTGTCCATTTTCATGTTTAAAATCCAATTTGGATAATATTCTTAATATTTTATTTAGTATAACGTACCCATAATGATAAATAACTAATAAACTTATAATATAATTTTAAAAATAGAAGTAAAATATGTGATAAGATGCAATTGGTAAAAATATAGTTTTAAAAGAAGAGAGACATCAAATAGATATAACAAAACAACATAAATAAAGATTTAGAATAGGAGAGATAAAAGATAAAGAATTTATTGCAATTGATACTATATCTTAAAAGAAATTGAAAAAGAAAATTTTAGTCATTAAAATTTGATTTCAATCAACCATTTTTTTTTTTAAAATTAGTTGTTAATCATAAAAATTCAAGTTATTTACATTGATTGGTGGATTACAATTAAATATTTGTACTAGAATTTATATGATCTAATTAAAATTAATTTATAGAAAGTTATTTATATTAATAGATGGGTTCTAATGATATATTTATGTTGGAATTTATATGATCTATTTAAAATTAACTTATAGAAAGTTTATAGCAACCACATTTGTTATTATGCATTAAATGTCATAAAAGATTTGCTTTCTTGAAGAATTTTCATTGATATTTAAAAGGAAAAAAAAAGAGAAAATAGGGGTCATTAACTCTCTTTTTCTCATTAAATTTTTCTCTTAGGCTTTTCTATTTCAGTTCTCCCTTTAGTTTGTTCTTTGTTTTGCCAGGTATGCTCTCTTACTCTAACATGTTATTGTTGAACTTTTATGTCATTTTTATTATATATTTTTCTTAATTCTTTTGTTATTTGTAGCTTTCTATTAAAAGTTTTATTATGTCGTTTAGTTAGAAAATGGGTAGTGCATAAATAATCTTAAAAATTGTCTTAGTTCATTGTCGTTTTCAAGAAAAGAAAACAGGCCATCAACTCAAGTTATCAACAACTCTTTCCTTAAGACTTTTTCATTTCATTCCCTCCTTTTTGTTTGTTCTTCCTTTTGTCAGTATACTTTCTTTTTCTCACATGCAAAAACTATTATATACTTTCTTTTTCTCAAATGCAAGAACTATTATATTTGAATTCTTGTACTGTTGGTATACTATATATATTATTGGTGAATTCTTTGGTTGTTTCTTGTTTGTTATTCCAATTTCTTGTTGTATGTTTTTTTAGAGAATCGGCCGTGCAAGAATAACTTTGAAACCTATCTCAAACGAAAGATCTCGCAAAGCAACTTTCATTCGAAAAAAGAAAGGACTAATGAAGAAAATCCCTGAATTTTCCGAGAAATGTGGTGGTAAGCACTGTTTGATTGTATATGATGATGATAATGGTGATGTTGGACCAGTGATTTCGCCTCAAAATCCTAGAGAGGTACATTCCATCATTCAAGAGTACTATTAAAATCAATTAAGGAATGAGAGACCCGAGAAGACTTATAGTATTGAAGAGATTCTTGAAAATAGGAAGAACATGATTGAGGTTGAGATTTGCAAAGTGTATAAACAGCTTAGCAACATCAAGTATCCAAGATGGGATTCAAGTATCATAAACATGGAAGAGGATCATTTGAGGGCCTTTTGTGCTCATGTGGATGCCAAAATTGAGGTTTGTGATCAGGCAATTAAATTGTTGAAGAACAAGCCTCAAAGCGAAGCTAATTATAGTTTCATGCAAAATATGAATGAGGCAAGTGCTCCCTTCTCCCATCTAAATCTACCCAATTTGATGCAGATGGTAGATTTTACAAATTCAATAAATGAGGTTGATGGAGGTATGTTGAGGAACATGCAACAGTGTGGTGGTGATGATGCTTGCTTTGGTTTTGTACCAACCATGGCTACGTTAAATACTACTGCTACCACCTCACATCCAAGCCAAGTCAATTGCTTGCAAATCGTCTCTCAAAGCCAACTAAGTTCAACCAATCAACTTAGTGAGTTGGAGTTTGAGAAATTGATTATGGAACTTATTGATTATGATTGGTCTTCTCAACCATGTGATGGTCCTGTGGTTTTGCATGACTTCCCGCCACCACTTGATGGATTTTAAACAAATTACTCTACATGGTTTTCTGAATGTTAAACTTTGTTCTATGTTATTGTTATACTATATGTAGTGTTTCTTTAACAATAAATTAGTTTTTGGCATCTATTTGCATTGTTATATTTTCCAGCGTCTCCGAGAAAAGAGAAACTCTAGGAAAATGCATATTCAACATCTTTCTCATTATTAATATTTTCTTTTTGTAACTTAATCGTGTCCAATGTGGCAATAAGAAAACACCAATCTTTTTGTACATTTAATCTCTATTTTATATTCAGTATAGAGTGTAACAACAATATAGAACTTTTAGAGGTTTACATAAAAAGGAAGATCAATTTACACATTTGTTTAACAGAACATTTAACCGATTTTTCTTGCTTTTTATTTTTTGAACGACCATGAATACTATAAATAGGAACACTTAAGGGGTGTTCCAACCTTATTACAAACACAAGAAAGAAAACTTAATCACTACCCTCTCGTAAACCACCAAATAAAATGAATTTAATAAACCACTAAGGGATCACTACTCCCACAAACTCAGAAATACACAAAACTCCCCAATACTATAACATTGCAAGTTCTGAACAACAAAGCAATAATACCACAAACACAATGCTTCATAAGATTTCTAACAGCCTAAATCCATGTAACGTCTCGCACTTTGGTTGAAAACCTTATGTTGCCAGTAAGTATTCCTTCGTATTGATGACTTTTTGAAGGTTCAGGATGATTACAACAATCCACCACCAAGCCTGCAAGACCAATAATTACCTGCATAACAAAATAGTGTACAAAAACTTGCCTGGCTTACAAACCCGTTCCTGACCCTTAATGCTTGAAGCCTCAGCATAACTAGAACTGTTGACGACTTCCTTGAATCCGTCTTTATAAATTGTGTTTAAGGCACTGTAACGGGTATACGAACCACTCTGCTAAGGAAAAATTTACACCTTGGTTCTACTTGGCCCACAACCACCCTTTAAGTTGAGCAAGGGAAAATACCTCTACTAAATCAACTACCCCACCATTGAAGACCACCTTATTCCTCTGAGCCCAAATTTCCCATACTATTGCTACCCACACTCCCAACAATAACACATTTTATTTCTTATTTAGGCATATTAAATAAAAACTCTGAAAATGATCTGGGATAGAATGATGTCTTATTGAGAAATTGTCTATCCATTGATCACATAAATCCCAAAATTTGTTGGCAATGTCACAGTTTATGAAAAGGTGACCTGTAGTTTCTTCAGACATATTACACAAAGGGCATAAAGTGTTTGCTAATTGCACTCCCCTAACAACTAGATTACCCCTTGTTGGTAGCCTATTCCATAGAACTCTCCATACTAGGATTTATGCAGTTGGGGCCACTTTTAGGCTTCACAATATTTGAAATGCTTCCTTGGTTGTACTATTACCTTCTCTTTCCAACAATGCATAACCAAATCTTACAGTATAGCCCAATCTATCATTCAATCCCCATACCCAAACGTCCAAACCATTTTTGTTCCATTGTGTAGTACTTAGGATCGAATGTAGTTGTTGTTGTAACTCCTTTTCCCATTCAAACAACTCCCTCCTCCATGATAATTTCCATTTAAATGACTCATCATTATCCAAAGTTACCCATTCTCCCACCTCACTTATTGCTTCTTCACTACACAAAGTTAGAGAATACAACCTAGGAAACCTCTCTTTCAATGGTTGACTCTCAATCCACCTATCCTTCCACAACTTTATTTGTTTACCATCTCGTAAGACCCAGTTAATACTATTATCAAACCAATTATCCTGATTCCTAACATCACAAATTCTACATAAATCTTTCCACCAACTTGATTGCTTTTGGCTCTCCCCAACACAAATCCCTCCACGTGTCATACCTAGACTCTAATATATCCTTCTGTATTCCATCTTTCTCCACTCCGTACCTTCACTTCCATTTCGCTACCAGTGCTACATTGAATCTACTTATGTCGCTTACTCCTAACCCTCCCATTTCTTTTGGGGTGCACACTTTATCCCATGAAATCCAGGCAATTTTCCTATCGTCATGCCCCCAACCCCATAGAAACCAAATTTGTATCTTTCGGATAAGTTTAGAGATAGTAGTAAGTGCCTTAAAAAAAGAAAGATAGAACAGAGGTAATGGACTTAGAACAGACTTTATCAAACAAACCCTCCCAGCCAACAACATAAGTCTCCCTTTCCACCTAGAGAGCCTATTTTTAATTTTGTCCACTATAGGTTTCCAAAAAGACACAAATCTGTGGTTCCCTCCGATGATCAAGCCTAAATACTTGAAAGGTAAATGCATCACTGAGAAATTTATACAATTAGAGAAAATAGATAAATCCATGTCGTCTACCCCAATTATACCAACACTGCGTTTGTGAAAATTTACTTTTAATCCAGATACTAGTTCAAAACACTGCAGTATAGTTTTTACAACCATGATGCACTTGTATGTCGGTTGGTAGAAAAACAAAGTATCATCCGCAAATTGCAATAAATTGACCCCTATACTGTTTGATCCTAGTTTGACCCTTTCATAATGACCTTTACTATCTGTTGCCCTCACTAAACCAACCAAACCTTCTGCCACTATGAGGAATAAGAATGGTGCCAAAGGATCAACTTGTCTGAGTCCCCTTTTTGATTTGAATTGGTTTGTGGGGCTCCCATTCACCAGAACTAAAATTGTGGCACTCTAAACATACTTTAATCCAATGAATCCATTTAGTATTAAACCTAATTTGCCCATCATATAAATAAGGAATTCCCAATCAACCGAGTCATATGCTTTTTCATAGTCCACCTTAACAATAACTACCTTCTTTTTTTCTCTTCAAGCAGTCAACAGTTTCATTTGCAACCAGGACACTATCTAACAACCTTCTACCACTTAAAAAAGTTGATTGGTGTTTGTCTATCGCAGTATGCAGCACCCTCTTAAATCTATTTGCCAACAACTTAGAAATAATCTTATAGATACACCCCACTAGCGAGATAGGTATAAATTCACTAATAGTAATGGGTTTTCTATTTTAGGAACCAAAGTCATAAAAGAAGCATTGCAACCATGTGGAATGTACCCATTATTCTGAAACCAGTAGACTCCTCTGATTATATCTGTTCCCACTATCTCCCAATTACTTTTAATGAAGTGGAAATTATAGCCATCAGGGTTCGGACTCAGATCTCTCACAACTTCCAATTGCCTCTAGAATTTCTTGATCACTAAACGCTCTACAAATTATCTCATTATCGGCTTCTGAGATTCTCCTAAACTGAATACCATCTAAATTAATCCCCCACATATTTTGAGCTGCAAATTTCTCTTCAAAATACCTTTTTACCTCTCCTTTGATCCTTAAGTGCCTGTTTGGTTGAAGTGATTTGAGAGGATTTACTGTTCAAGAAGATGGATTTGGGGGGATGAAGGCTGTTTGGTTGACCTAATTTGAGAGGATGGATGAGAAGGGATTCGTAAGATGGCATCTTCGATCATGTGAAAGGATTGAACTTGAAATTACAAAATAGCTCTAATAAATGAGGTGAAAATTACGAAATATCCTTGTACGTGTGTCATGACTTTTGAAATTACAAAAATACCCCTTTAAGTGGGTTTAGGGTTTAGAAAAATTTAAAGAACTTATAAATTATAAACAAGAAACAATTATTAGCATTAATGTATACTTAATGTAATAATATATATTATATATGAAAATTAAACAGATTTAACCTTTTTTAATTGAACCATAATTCTTTAAATAATTCATTCCAATAATTATATATATATTTTCATTCTGTAAACACTTATTTCATCTGGATAAATATTAATTAGAATAAAAATTTTACAAAACAAAAAATAACAATAATAAAAGAATACAATGTAGTTGATTAGCTACGGATTTATTTAAAAAATTGAAAAAATAATATAAAAAGGAGAGAGATTTGACTTATTCATTAATTTTTACAAATTAAAGTAACAATTAATAATAAAAAAAGAAAATAACAAAAAATAAAAAATAAAAATATAAAATAAAGCAACAGAACCTAAAAATAAGAAAAAAAATAATAATAAAAAATAATAATTAAAGAAATTGAAATTGCTTTCAAACTGTTTCTTGATCTCAACGTTCAATACATATTTAAAATAATAACAAAAAAAGAGACTGAGTCAATCCTCTGAACTCCTTCCTTTTAATAATAAAATAATATAAAAATATAAAAAAATAATAATATCAGAAAAAAATACGTGGTGAAACCATTCCTCCCCACTTTCCACAATCCTTTTTCCCATAAGCCACTTCTCTGATAATTTCTATTATTCATATTATAAATTATCCAATGATACAAAGGAAAAAAAGAGAGAGAAATATTAAGAGCAAAATACAGAGAGCCAAAAGAAAAAGAGAAAGGAACACCTTCTTAAAGGAAGAGAGAACTGGTTTTTTTTAGAGATCAAGCTTTGAAGAATCAAATTTTAGGTATGATTTTAGAACTTAAAATTGGCATGCATTTAAGATTTATGGTTTTGTTGTTGCTTGGTATTTGTACGATAAGTGTACGGTCACACTCTCTCTCCTTCATGAAAGCCTTCTTCCATAATCTTTTACTTAACCCTTCACTGCACCACTTTCCACTATCCAAAACACCTAAAAACAACCCCTAAAATCCACCAAAATTCAATCATGTTTTCCCAAAAACAAAATTGCACCCAAAACCACTCAAAAACAGTCCCGAAATGATCTCCGCCGTTACCGCCATCTTTTTCGCACCGCCGCCGCTGCATCGTGCTGCCGCCACCACCGCTCCTTTCTCATCGCTGCCGCCGCTTTTGGTTTATCATGGGTGAAGAAAGGTGATGGTGGCTTAGGGTTGAGGTAATGGTGGCTTAGAGTTTAGGAGTTGGGTCATTCTATTCACACCCCCCACATTACCATTGCACGACCAACCTAAAAAGATAATAAAAACTATTCGTACCCCCCACATTACTATTGCAGCACCAATCTAACAAAAATAATAAAAACTATTTGTACCCCCATATTACTATTGCACCACCAACCTAAAAAAAATGATAAAAAATGATTCTGGGTCTTTGGGACCAGCCCAAAACTACAACCTTTTTTATTTGTGTACTCCCATATTTTAAGCTTATATCTTGCATTTTTTGTTTTTTATTTTATTGTGTAATTATTATTTTAATAAAAATTAAATTAGGATACTAAAACTTTATCAATAAATTTTTGGAATATTATATTTGCTAATAATGTTAGATATCAAATAGTCGCATGCGTCATACGATATCTAATATTATTATTCTAAGGTTTTTTAAATATCAAATGGCCGCATGCGTCATACGATATTCAATATAAAATTTTGAAGATAAAATTTTGGGATATTATATTTTCTAATAATGTTAAATATCAAATGGCCACACGCGTCATACGATATTTAATACTATTATTCCAAATGTTTCTTAAATATCAAATGGCCGCACGCGTCACATGATATTTAATATAAAACTTTGGAAATAAAATTTTGGGATATTATATTTTCTAATAATGTTAAATATCAAATTATCACATGCGTCATACGATATTTAATATTATTATTCCAAATGTTTCTTAAATATCAAATGGCAGCACGCGTCACACGATATTTAATATAAAACTTTGAAAATAAAATTTTAGGATATTATAATTTCTAATGATGTTAGATATCAAATGGCCAGACGCGTCATACGATATTTAATATTATTATTCTAAGGTTTTTTAAATATCAAATGGCCACACGCGTCATACGACATGTCCCACTAGTGCTCTTCCTATCCACTTTGCAACTGCAAAGTCAGAATCAGAATATCCAACAAGATTTAAAGTTACTTCACTTGGATACCATAGACCAACTTCAGTAGTTCCCTTGAGATACTTCAAAATTCTTTTGGTTGCCACATAGTGTGATTCCTTTGGTTTAGCTTGAAATCTGGTGCATAAACACACACTCAACATGATGTCTGGTCTACTTGTTGTCAAATACAAAAGTGATCCAATCAATTGTCTAAACTTAGTCTGATCCATATCAATTCTAGTTTCATCAGCATCTAAATAACATCTAGTGGCTATTGGAGTGAAAGCTTCTTTGCAGTTTTCCATATTAAATTTCTTCAATAATTCCCTGCAATACTTTGCTTGACAAAGAAATATGCCATGTTCAACTTGTTTAACCTGCAAGCCTAGAAAGAAATTGAGCTCTCCCATTATGGACATCTCAAATTCTCCTTGCATAGTAGCCACAAACTTTAAATAGCTCATAGGGGGTCTTCTTCAAGATTGGCCGAATGAGTACTCTATTCAGTACATAACATGTTGTACTAAATGCATCAGCCCAGAAGTATTTAGGCAAATCTGTTGCATTAGCAGCGTCCTGGCCAGCTTCTCCAATGATCTATTCTTCCTCTCCACCACTCCATTCTGCTTGGAGTTCTAGGTGCAGAAAAGTTATTCTTGATTCCTTGCTTCTCACAGAATTTATCAAATCTTTCATTTTGAAATTCGCTCCCATGATCTGATTTAATAGTAGAAATCCTACATCCTTTCTCATTTTGAATTACTTTGGAAAATTTCTTAAAAGCAAGATAAGCATTATCTTTTGTGGCAATGAATAAAGTCCATGTAAACCGTGAATAATGATCTACAATTACTAGACCATAGTAATTACCACCTAGGCTTTTGGTTATTGAGAGACCAAATAAATCTATGTGAAGCAGATCAAGTGGTCTAGTTGTAGAAACAACATTAATCGGTTTAAAAGAGCTTTTAGTTTGCTTACCCTTTTGGCATGCTTCACACAGTTTGTTCCTCTCAAACTTAAGCTTAGGAAGACCAATTACA
>Ga0099825_1009374_pt1 | contig 11203 bp, 9 predicted proteins | sample SiratroredBW_FD_76838 | JGI IMG/M metagenome (GOLD analysis project Ga0099825, IMG submission 76838) | Root nodule microbial communities of legume samples collected from California, USA - Siratro red BW | ecosystem: Host-associated > Plants > Roots > Nodule | place: USA: California | collected...
TATATATATATATATATAAAGTAACTCCATGTGTGTACGTCTATCTGCTTCTCTTTCTTTATACAAAAATTATCATGCAGAAATTGAATGAGGCCATGGGCAAAATGGTGATGCATATACTACTTCGAGACTTTCATACCAATTATGATAGTTTTACCTAAGGTCATTAAACTTTTATATTTCATATAAAAACCTATTTTTTAAACTACCCTTTATCATATTATTCAAAATGGTATTTAGAACTTAAGAGAATATTCTTAATGATAACATTATATATGATTAAATTAATTTTACTTGGTTTATATTTCAGTTTATTCAATATATTTTTCTTATATTTGAATACAGAGGTAATAGTATACGCGGTGAAATATTATAATTAATGCTGTTTATATATATATATATATATAAATGTAATACCTAAGCTAAACATAGCCATCCCAAGGCCGGCATCTGAGACGATTTTGACGGATGATTTGATGAGACTTGGCATTTCCATATTCCATCTGTAAAATCACATCATAAAATGTATGAAATTTAAATGGCTGCTAATTACACATACATAAAAGGTTTTTGAATATGAAATTTTACAGCGATAGAAATAGTTTAGTCTAAAGTGAGGAAAGTTGGTTGAAAATTAATGAAAAAGAAGAAAATAAAATAGAAAATGAAACTGTGTGAATGAAATGAAGGAGAGTGGAATAATAGCGAAAAGTGTGAATGTGTGTTTCATTTGAAATAAGAAAAAAACAGTAAACATTGTTATGATATCCTTCTTATAATATTATTTTAGTTTAAAATTTTAAAACAAATTTCTGTCATATTTTTGAAATATGGTGTTGGTTAACAGTGGAGATGGTGCATAATTAATTATGACATGTTCATTATCAATTATGTAAAGCTTTTAATCGAAATAGTTTACTCTTAGATAATCAAGATTATGGTTGATTCATAATTAAGTATTCAAACATGTTTAATTAAGGATAAGTATATTTTATGACGAGATAGCCGTGAAGGTCATTTGAGACTTCAAATATTGATATTAGGGAAATACACATTTCATTATTCATAAGTTTTAATGTAACCTTAAAAAAATAAATGAAGATGATTTTTTTGTTCACTTATTTTTCATGAAACTATCTCTTTTTCACTTATTGTTCATGGAACTATCTCTTTTTCACTTATTTTTTATTTATTTCTCTTCTTACATTAGTACTAATTACTTTACCGTAAAGAGGTTTGTATGACTTACTTGAAAGAGATTAAAGACCAAAGAAGTCCTAATACACTAGAATATGTATTAGGATTTCGGGAAAGTTTTCTTCCCACTACAACCAGAATAAGCCTCATCATCACAAAGGCATGTGGCATTTTCTGCTCATTGACAACTGTGTCTTTAGGGTCTGCAGGATCCCCCGGCATTGGGATTTTGGTGCTGTCTCTGAAGCTCATTTCTTTATCTGTCATTAATTGTCAAAAATGATTATACATAACATATGAAGAGATTCGAAACGAAAAGTTGTGATAAGCTTGCGTTTCATTGTTGAGTATGAATAATTAGAAGGAGACTTACATCACAATTAAGAATAAAAAATAATATTTTACTCCGCATAAAGATAAATATAAACACCCATCACAGTATCAGAACCTATGTAACTATCTTATTATAAATAATTTCAAAAATAAAACATAATTATTTATTAGACTGTTTGATGTCTTTTATACCTATTTGAAAGCCACCGAAGATGTGAACCAGTGAAAAAGTAAAAAGATAAGATAAAAAATGTAATAAAGCAAGGTGATCCTGAAAATAATATAAAAAGATTGTAAGAAATATTTCTTAAAAAGTCTTTTACTTTATCTTTGAGGTGAATTAATATTTTGTTTGTTTTTTCATAAATATTTTTACCAGAAACAAATTTATTCGAGTTGAGTAGTATAAATAGAAGGAAAAGTAAAGAAAAAAATTAATGAAAAATGAAAATTTAGGTGCCTATGATTCGGTGTTATGATTTGGAAGACTGTACTCCATTTTCACCACCAATTAGGGAATGATACTACTTCTATCATCATTACACACGTGCTCTCTTCCAAATGATGGCTAGTATCAATTAAGCTTCTGACTAAGCAAAGTGGCAAATTTATATATGTAGGTAAATAATTCTATAATGCTTTGACCACTTGTATTTTTTTTATATTTTAAGTAACTACATGTTTTCTCACTTTAGGGATGGCGTGAGAGGCAAGGAGGGACCACCGGTCTAGTGCCTCAGAGTACTCTTCAGGATCTAAAATCAAATTATGAACCCATCCTGTTAACTCCTTTTTCAGAGTTTAATATGCATAGTCATTTCTCACGTGCATAGTTTACAGTTTATGATGGAAGATAACCAAAACCATGATTTGCTTCAAGAATTACCAAAGTTGGAACAGTAGTTTCGCAAAGGAAAGCACTTACACCTAAAAAGATGCAAGTTTCTCTTCAAGAAAAAACATGCTTAACCTAAATTGATTCAGTCTATGTTTGATTAGGCATGTAGGTATTTGAAATCTTACATTTAAATGTAAGAAAATAAAAATGATTTTAGATTGGTTAAGGTTAAATAAAATCAGATGATTTCATATCAAATTGACATTTGCTTTGTTTTCTAAGCTATGACTTCTACCTAGGAAAGCGAAAGTTGTCATTATTTTCTCCTCGTTCCTCTGTGGCTCATAATCTAAAATTTCCAGTACCGACACATGCACAGTGCTAAACACAAAATCAAAAAAAGAATTTATGGTAGAATATTTGATAGTGAGTAAAATGAAATGAAATTTTTATTCCATTCCGTCATACATATAGACTTTTTTACAAAGATATGTATTAGAATAACCAATATGCCTAAAGTAAAATAATTACAGATCAATCAACGAAATGTTGTCATATAAAATAAATTTATTGAATTTTATATTATCTATCTTAGGAAACTCATTATTACGAAAAATATTTTTCATTGATGAACAGTAACAATAAATATAATTAAAGCTTCTATTTTATAGAATAATAATACGTACACAATCATATATATATCTCATTAATATTTATTATTTTCATTTATATTTTTTTCCAACATTTTATTTATCATGCCTAAGTTTTTCAATCTTTCTCTCTGTAGATACTATCTAGTGTTCCGGTATCCACAGATTATTTTCCTATTTTATATACTCCTATAACCAATGAAAAAGAAAAGAGAGATACTAAAAAAGGAAATTTTAAATAAAGGCAATTCTCATCCACAGTGTATATACGAAAAGAGAAAGTGCCACGAAGAAAACTAATGAAGACTAAAACTAATGCGAGAAGAAGAGAACAAAGGAATATTAAAACAGTTAAACAATTGTATATATATAGTTTTTCATTCTATTTGGCTTCATCCAAAATAAAATGTATTGAAAAAATTGTGAGTAGGACATGAGCAATGAATTGGTGAGAGTACGACAAAGAACATAGCTGACGAGGGTCGGGGACAAAACGTACGTGCCTGAAAAGCTCGCATGGGCATGCGCAAGCTCAACCTACAACTACCAATGTCTCATAATTCTCATTTACATGCCAAACAAACACACTGCCATTAAAATGACATGTCTTTCCTCTCATTTGCGGCATAACGACACCATTCATTCACGGGACCGTTGCTATTTCTCTATTTTCCTTTATCTTCCTATTTCACCTAGCTAACAATTACAACCATCTTTTCAAATTTTATAAATATGGTATGGAGCAACATAAAAATACAAAAAGTTTGAAAATAAAGGGCACAAGAATTGTGCAGAAGTATTTTCTAGATGAATGAGCAATAAACTAAAGAAATAAAGAAATGAAATGAAGAGAAGAAAAACTTCTCATGAGATAAAATATTTGTCATAAAGAAGAGGGAGAAAGAAATAATAGTATAAGCAAGTCATAAAGAAAATGAAAAAGAAATATATCATTAAATGATTAATATTATAAAATTTATGCATCGCCATACGATTTGTAGTTCGGAAAATGTTAATTATACATATTCTTTTAATTCTTTGATCTAATTTAATAGTTTATAAAATTATAATTAATAATAAAACATGTTTTAGATAAAGATGTATTAAAAAATAAACGAAAAACTTTGACCAAAAAATAAAAAACCCACTCACACACATACACGTACCTGAGAGAGTAATGTCCTTGCAGCTTTGTCTCTCTTCTCCTCTACCGTATTTCCCCGGCGACTCCCACACAACCCTGGCCACCGGGGATGACTGGAGGCACACTCTTCCTCCGGCGGCCGGAGAACGCCCCCAGACGGGGGTGCCGGCCTCCATCTCGTTGAAGTTGGAGGCCCGCGGCGTGGGCTGCAGCGAGTACGCGTCGGAGGAGGCGTAGCCAGAGAGGTGGGGGCTGGCGCCGGCGGGCAGATCGCCGTCGTGCAGGTGCAGCGGCGTGTTGATGGAGAAAATGTCGGCGTTGGAGAGGTTGGAGGGTCGCGGAGTGAGGACGGCGGCGTTGCCGATGGAGGAGCTGGACTCCGGCGCCGACGAAACGGATCGCCGGATCCGCACCCGGATCCGCCCGAGGTCATCGGTCTCTGACTCCGTCCGCAGCGGCATGTCGTGGCCGTCCAGCGATATAACGTCGCCGTCCACCTCGAATTTCGTGATGGACGCCGCCGCTTGTCCCGGAAACTGCCTCTGGATCAGAAGCGTCGCAGCTCGGTACTCGAACAAAAACAGAAGTAGAGTATACCTGAAGCAAAACACCGTTCGCCCACACGTGTGTTCAGTCAAATTGAAAAAAAAAAAAAAGCAGCAAAATTAGTTAATTACGATGAAAAAAAATGCCATTCATAATACTACATGACTGCAAAATGAAACGAACATTTTTTAAAATAAGCTCAAAAAATAAACATTGACTAGTCTTGATTATGCATTTGCATTATAAGTTGTTTAAAAAATGATTAAAATTTGTTATCATTAATAGAAATCAATGTTGTATTGTCCACTATTGATATTTAATTAACAATTAAAATTACTTCACTTCGTTACTCCACTAATTATTGATCATCCAAAACTAATATATTAATAGTATTTACCATTAAAAAACTAATATAAGTTTTAGGAAATAGTCTAACTATTTATTTGTACAAAAACGTTACTTTTATGTTACGATAAAAAAAAAAAAAATCTTAAAATGGATTGTGCAGCTAAAAATTAGTCAGGGAAAAATTAATACAATAAATAATGTAATTGGAAGTAAAGAAAGAAATGAGAAAATATGGATTGTGTAATATACCATAAAGGAAAAATAAAATATTTATGTGTTTAACTAATTATGTATTTGAAAGGTTGATGAGTGGTCAGTGAGAAGAAAAAGAAAGTGAAAGCGAATATGAGTTATAATGGTGAGATTTGAGTTGAGAGTGAAGAAAGAAGGAAGAAGAAAGAAGAGGTTGGTTACCAAATGATGCATTGGAGGACGAGGAGTTGCACCATGAGGGACTGGGTGAAGTCGCCGTACATGGCTTGGAGGAGGGGAATGCCCATGACGAGGGTGTTGGGGAGGGTGGCGAGGGAGAAGAGAGTGATGAGCCACTCCAGGGACCCTTTTGAGAAGAAAAGGGCCCAAAGCGAGAGGAGGAGAAGGACCAGGAGCTTGGAGAGTGTGTCGGCGATGATGAACCTGGTGTTCATTTGGTAAGGGTTGTTCATCGAAATGAAGTGGAAAGAGAGGACCGGAACGGCGAAAACCGCCACGAAGCGGTTTATGCCGGAACACTGGTCCGGGCTGAACATCTTGCACCATTTCACGGAACCGTATGCCACCAGCATTGCGAAGTACAGCGGCACGATGGCGCACATCACCTTGTACAAATCTTCTCCGGTGATCATCTTCAGAGAGAATAATGGCTTGATTTGTAATATAAACTATAAGGTGGTTTTGTTGTTGTTGTGATGTTTTGATATCATGTGAATTTGAGTGGGAATGAAAATAGAGGGGTTTTAATTTATAGGGTATTTATGGACCGGTTTGCCCTTTTTTAAAGGGGTGATTTACTTGGAAGGTATTGTGGGCAGTGCTGAGTAGTGTCTGTGGTTGTTAGGGATAATGATTGGCATAAGTCAGGGGAGAGAGAGAGTCCTGATCTCAGGCTTTCTTTGTTGTTGTTCTTCAAAGAAGCTGAACAAAGATCAACGGATTTATATATAGCGAGTGATGTCATTTTTAGCCACTGAATTTTTATATTTTAAACAGATTTAATTAAATTTTAATTTTTTCGTAAATTTTAATATTTTTACATTTTAAATTTAGTCCGTATTAAATTATTTTGTTTTATTGATTATTTAAAAATTTATATTTTTAATTGAGTTATTCTTGCTTAATTTTTTTCTTAACTGATAACATATTATCTTCATCATTTTACTTAATTTTTGCAGAAGATATGCTAGGAAATATCGTAATAATAAAAATCTCATTTCTTAATATACAGATATAAGTGATCAATAATTATGTCATCCAGTTAAATGACAAATATTCAATAAAAAATATAAAAGTTTTGAATGTTTAATATAATAAAAAAATTAATAAAAATTCGATTAAAAATATCTAAATTTAGAAAGTTAAGTCTCTAATTATAAATATATGATGAACTTTATTTTTGTTTTTGTTATTTCTTGACTTCTTATTTATTGACCATGTATTGGTGGGAAGTTTACTCCTTCGAAATAAATAAGGAGTTTATTTATTGTTTAACGAATGAAGTTAAACAATAACCACTCGATTAATAAGGTTATAAAAAAAATTTCTTTTTATTTTTAGATTTTTAAAAATTACTTTTTTTTTTTAATTTTGATATAGGTTATGTGCTTGTAAATCTCATAACCACATACAATGAAAGCTACAACACTTAAAATAATACAATAAAAATGAAAGCTAAAACATTTAAAATAATAAATAAAAATGAAAGCTAAAACACTTAAAATAATACAATAAAAGCTAAAACACTTAAAATAACTCATAAGTCTATGCCTTAAATCATCTTTATTAAAATAATTTCTCTTAAGACTTAGATATTTCTTCAAATTTAAAAATATTCTCCTTCTTTTTTATGATGACTAACAATTGATGCATGATCTAATATTGGATGTTAACTTTATTTTTATCGAAATCTTCTAACCCATAGATACAAATACATAACATGAAATTCCTTCTTGTTATTGTTAGTATTGAAGAACGCCTCAAATATCATATGATGATGCTTTTGATGTTGTAGATAAAGGTAATGAAAATATCAACTCACACAACCACTGTAAAATGAGTTCAAATGTATTTTGAAAAGAAAAAAACTATTTTAAAAGACTTAAGAACATAATAATTGATTATGTTGTTCTTACTTGATTAAACTATTTGTGTTGAAGTTCATAACAAGATAATTGATCATTTCTTGTTTAATCTATTAACATAGAAAGTTGAAAATTTTGATCTCGGTAATTTAATTGATCAAAACTTGTCTTAATAGATTAAAACAAAAATATTTGCAATATTTTTTAAAAAAAATAACTGATTGAACATTTTATAATCGATTAAAATTGTTAGTATTAACTTTTAATGTGATTTTGAAACTCTATAAATGAATCACATGGCTTAACATTTTCATATACTGCCTTTACAATCGAAAGCAACATTAATTGAGCTTTTCAAAAGCTTTTCTCTCACACCATTTGTGTTCTTAAGATTTTCATGTTGTATAGTGCTTATTTTTGTGTGTGCTTCTAGACAAATTCTTCCTCCACCCCCATACCCTCTTCTTGCACCCCATACCAAAGCTGAAATGTCCATTATACCCTTCACTTAAATGTGCAAAGTCAGAACTAGCCTCCACCCCCTTCACCCCCTATATGCGTGCCACTATTCCATTCAGTTCTCAAACCCTAAACCTAACTCTCTCAAAGTGCGTCGCTAGTAACCGTGACCACCGTCATTCGTCCAAGCTCTCTGGTGTGCCGCGGACGAATTCTTCCTCTATTTGGTTCAGTCGCATCTCATCCGATTGAGATCTGTTTCATCCGGTTCAGTTCTCCGTCTCGCGCATCTCATTCCTTCATTCTGCAAAATTTTCAATTAATCCTTCAAAGAAGCATAAGGTAAGCAATTTGTGATATTTATTAGCAATTAGTAAGTGATTTTGATGATTAGAGTAGTTGATTTGGGATTTGGGGGGCTGTCAACGGCGAAGGGGTGTTTTCTCTTATCTGTGTACTGAGAACCAGATGGGCTCATCTGGTGTGTTTTTTTTATTGAATATAAAAATCGGATGGCACCCCCATCTGGTTCATAATTTCATAATATTGTAAACCGGATGGAAGGTGTCATCCGGTTCTCATTTGAAAAAAATTGACAACCGGATAGCCTGCTCATCCGATTTACAATTATGTGAAATTGTAAACCGGATTAGGAGGCCATCCGGTTGTCAATTTTTTCAAATGACAATCGAATGACCTTCTCATCCGATTATCAGTTGTCCAAATATTTTTTTAACTTTGTACGGTGTAACTTTGTGCACTGACAGATATGACGAGGACCAAAGGAGCATCTTCACAACTGAAGGCCGTAAAAGGCCTACAACATTAGTGCGTAGAGGAGATCGAGGTGCTTCATCTAGTGCTCCTCCTGTTGATGCTGCTGATATTGGTGGTGTAGCTCCTCACATTGGTAGGGGGTAAGGCTACTGAGGTGGTAGGTTTTCCTGGGGGACCATTTGATATGTCCTTTTTGGTAAGTTATAATCATCATGTAGCATTGAGGCTGTGGGAGGGTGAGGTAAGATTATGTTATAAGTTGTTGTATTCAATTTGTGTTTAATATGTGAACTTTTTTATATCATTTGTTGTATTTTGTTTAGGATCGTGGAATTCTAAAGTTAGTCTCCCATGGGAGAAAAGTGAACAACTTTGGTCTTCCTCGTACTGAGGTGTTTGCTTTGACTGTCAATAGCGGATTATTGCCTCTATGCAACATGTGCTATAAGGTAGCTGACAAGGGACTAATGTGCGCATTTGTTGAGAGGTGGCATCGGGACACCAATACCTTCCATATGCCATTTGGTGAGATCACAATCACATTGGATGACGTGTCAAGCCTACTCCACCTACCTATTATGGGGCAGTTTCCCATTTTTGATAGGTTAGACAACAGTGGAGTTGTTTCTGTGATGTGGGAACTATTAGGTGTTCCTGATGGTGTTGCTAATGCCGCTTTACGGGATGGTCGTGGCAATGTTGTACTCCTAAGTTGGTTGAGAGATCACTACGAGGCATGCTGTGAAAATGAAGACTGGGAGTTTGTTGCAAGGGCATATTTGTTGCATCTAATTAGATGCACAATTTTTGTTGACAAAAGTGCCACATCTGTCTCCATTTCTTATTTGACACTATTTTGGTAGCTTGCGATTTGTGGTAGCTATGCCTGGGGAGCAGCTGTTTTGGCACATATGTATGATTAGCTAGGAGATGCTTCTCTGGCTGGGACCAAACAATTGGGTGTTTTCATTACTCTATTACAGGTACATATTTTATTACCACTAAATAACTTAGAAGGTTATGTTTTATTACTTATAACTTCATTTATTATTGACAGGCATGGATATACGAGCACTTTCCACATATGGGAAATAAAGATGTAAACCCGAGCTATAGTGAAGAACTTCCACGAGCTTGTCGATATGTGGTCAGTCGACATCCCTCTAGGTTGGTTGATGTCTGATAACAACTAGATCGATTAACCCTCTCTAGTGTCATCTGGTGTCCATACACTTCTCATAGAGTTTTCCGGCCTCTTGAGCCAATTTCATTTTTTTAGGGTTTTCTCCAATATGGACATACCATTCAGATGCACCTTCCTGATCGAGTTCTGAGACAGTATGGGTATATGTAGACCATACCACCTCCTCCTCCACTGCAAGATATAGCTGCTTTTAATACAGTTAATGCACGAATTTTTCTGATAATGTTGTCACTGCATTAATACCTAGTGTCGGTCCACATGCATGCTCAGAGAACTATATTGCTTGGTATACTCGTGTGTCGCAACCATATGTCATTAGATGTGATGAGGAAGCAGATCATCGTAGTCGTAGCCATAGCTGTAGTCATAGTCATAGTCATGACGAAAATCTGCCAGCCTCATCGGCACAGCAGTAGTAGCAGCAGCCACCCTCGGTATTTGTATACATTGACATTTTTGAATTTTATTTCATTTTTGTAAATGATTACATTATTATTTTTATTGTTTAATTTTTTCAGAGTATCTTCAGAAGGATAGCCACCCTATTGCAGAGGGCAATTAGTTGTGGAGATGCACATGAGGATACAGTAGTTGCCTATGAATTGGCTTGCACACATTCACGTCAAGGACAAGTATACAGTAGACAACACAGAGGTGGCCGAGGGAGAGGGACGTCTAGTTCTTAGTGTTTTATGTGTAGCTGATATGTATTTGTGACCATGTTTATGTATTCACTATATTTGTACTTGGTTTATGTATTCACTATATTCGTACTTGGTTTATGTATTAAGTATGTTGGTACTTGGTTTATGTATGCAGTATGTTGGTACAATTTCACTAAATTATTATATTTTCCACCAAATGAAAATTTTCATATATTAATCAATCATCACCAAGATTTACATATGATGTACTTGATCCTAACATAAATATAAATAGTTGCATTCTGCTAATATAATGAGATAGCCATAATTGTGCGTCTGGAGAACTGTGATTGGTCCAAATAATGTCTACATTTGGTAAAGGACAACCATCAACCAAGTTAACCTGTAAATGAATTTGAAAATTTAGTGAATATGACAGTACAGGTTGGGCAATTTTGTAACATAATAATTTCCTGTACAAAATGGTTCCCATAAACATGTCCTATGCATATTATCTGATGTTGACTGACATCAATAGGTGGTTTACTTTGTAATGTAAAAATGGTTACATTTTGTTGCTACGACAAGCAAACAAGAATAACATTATATTTACTTGCAATGACGTAACCCATATCTGGTATAGTCATCCACTTCTCAACACCTGCCTGCAAATATGTACAACATTAGTAATATGTCATTGCACTTAGAATTGTTAATGAAAAATTAAACATAAACACTTACAGATGATGTCCCCTCAACAAGTAAA
>Ga0099825_1009380_pt1 | contig 11194 bp, 6 predicted proteins | sample SiratroredBW_FD_76838 | JGI IMG/M metagenome (GOLD analysis project Ga0099825, IMG submission 76838) | Root nodule microbial communities of legume samples collected from California, USA - Siratro red BW | ecosystem: Host-associated > Plants > Roots > Nodule | place: USA: California | collected...
ATATACTTTTTCTAAAAAATTTATACTTTTTTTTTTATAGTCATTGAACTGATATGAACTTCCGTTAGCCACCATTTTCTGTATAAAGAGCATTTATGACAGAGGAAGAAAGTTTAAAGGTAGCAAGTTTAACATGTCCAAAACACCAAACTTGCTCTAGCATGAACTTTTCTAGTTAATTGATAATAAGAAATTCAACTGAAATATCACAATACTCATGCTCCTCAAACTCCCAACGGTTTCCAAAACACCCAACCTTAAAATATCACTCTGAAAAGGAAATACATGAAACTGCCAAACCAATCATGGTAGTGACACTTGAAACTTAGGTAGTATTAAATTCACTTTTGGAAAATCAAGGGAAAAGTGTATATATGTTGAAACCGTTTTATACTTTTCATTATAATTGCCATTGACCATTATTAAAACCATACGGAGAGTCCAAATAGAAAAGACTATTATAATGAAATTGGTTACAGATATCAACCACTACTTATTCTGATAAGATAGTTCAAGAACTAGTGTACAACAACCCTCATTAGCAGCCAAACAAGACTACTGCCATTGTAAGACTTGTAAAACACTTAAGAACCTTACTATTCTAACAACTAGCAATTATTATACGCATTCAATATTCATCCCTTGTCAATAATAGAATAACAGAATCCAGGATTGAAAACTTGTTAAACACATATTGTGACTTGTTAAACAATAATTGTGAGATACATCCGGAAGTTGCTGAAGACTAATCAAACTTCTTTGGTGCAGGCCGAGTCCTATACCAGATTCTTATTACCTTCTGATGAGAGCCTAAGTTTTTCTGGCAGTTTATTTGAGCAAGGGATACCCCAAGGTACAGAAGAAGAATTTTTTTATCACCTCCCTGAATGAATTCGGTGCCCTATACCCCAATTCACACCAAAAAAGAAAAAGCTATCCTACACCTTTCCCTGTCTGCCAAGCTTGACAGTCTCTTTAACCCTAAATAACTTGTGAACAATTCTAACCCTCCTACAACATCCTCGTACATCCTTTACATGGCAAGTACTAAAAGCATTTTATATTTGATTTAAGCACATAGCATTCCTCTCAACTTATATCTTCATAGAGGCTTGATCGGATCCAAATTGAAGCTCTCCCTATCTCACAACACATTTTCTCAATCTCACATCATCATGATTCATAATGCACCAGTAACAATTCAATTCAGCACAGCAACAACGACTAAAAAAATAAGTCAAATCCGGCTATAAATTTCGGCGAGAGGACAATCAAATTGCGCAAACATTAAATGCATCAAACAATTAAACTAGAAGCAGTAATCAAAAGGAATTACAATGAATACAAACATAGCAAGTGCATGATCAATCGGAAGCAAAACGGAGGCAAAAGCAGAAATCGGGGAAACTCACGTATGTATTGAGCTGGCGGATGAAGCTGGAGAAGTTGTTGTGCTTGAAATAGGTCGGCAGAAGAAGGCGAGCGAACTCCGGCGGATTCCAGACGACGAAGCTGGTGTTGGATGAGCTCCAGGAAACGATGTCGTTGGTGGAGGGATCGTCCACCATGTCGTATGTCTTCAGAAGAAACGGCGCCGGTCCTCCTGCAGCGGCGGCGGCGGCGTCGGATTGTGGCCCACCGTCCATTTGGGATTGGAATGGGTCTTTCTAGAACTTACGCAAGAGAGAGATATGTATATATATAATATAATGAGTAGAAGGGAAGGGCAAAGGAAGAAGACCCAGAATTTGCAAGAAAGATATAGAGAAGAGGGTTTGTTTGACTTCAACGCCGTCTGTACCATTGGCTATTGAAGGTTGTTGGAACTTATTACCGCACCTTGGAAAATTTGGAAATTTCTTTTTTATTTTTTATCTTTTTATTTTTAACCTAAATTCATAGTTAATAAGGCTATTTTATTTACCTATGGTCATTGTAAACAAGTTATTTTTTTTAACATCAATAATTATATAAAACATTAATTAAGTGGATTTTCTAAGTTTTTTTTTATTAAAAGTTGTTTTCAAATTTAACGGATGAAGTGATGTTTAGTTTGTCGCTATTCGCAATAATAAATATATAAACATAATATGTTTGTTAAAGAGGCGAAATATAAGTTCGAAAAATAGAAATTGATGAAAAGTAAAGAATAAAATTAAAGGTGATTAGTTAAAAATATATAGAGATGTTAAAAAGTTAGAAATATGTTTAAAATTATTTCTATTTTATTTTTTCTATCTTACATACTGAATTGTTTTCGTCTTAATTTGTTCTCATGCTTCCTCTGAACCAATTATAACTAATTTTGACTATTTTAAGACTTTTTTTTGGAAGTAAGTTTGTTTAAGTGAATATGAGATAATAAATTTTATTAATGTTCATGTGCCCCGTTTGACAATTTAAGTATATTTATTGGAACAAATTGTTGGCACTTTTTTGCAAAATATTTTCTTTTATTATGGAATATATCCAAAAGTTGAAAACTAATATCTCAATTAATAAGATGTTAATTGAGATAACATTATATTTCCATACCTTCTTTAACTTTTTATCTAAAATCCATAATAGTACAGTGAAAAATCCATATGGTGAAAGATATATCCAATTTCTTTAGAAAATCATTTACACTTAATATGAATATAAAGTTAGGATATATTTTCATCTCTAAAATTATTTCTTTAAAAGTTTTAATATCTTAAATTATTCATAAGTGTACATATTTTTACTAAATAGATATTGTGTCAAGGTTTTACAATTTTTTATAAAATAATCGTGTCACATAAATACGATTTGGTTGAAATTTTCTCCACCTTCAGAGATTCTGCGAACTCATCTGCGAATCCATTAATTTATTCAAAACTGTATTCTGTCACGGGTTGAATATTTTTGAATTGTTTTTGCTTTGCATTGAATAATGCATGTGCCATGGCAGGAGAACATAGAGGTGTGCCAAATGAATAGAGACGTTGTTTTAAGGTTTTGTTGTTTTGTTGCATATAAACCCACATATTTGCAGTGCCTCCTCATCCTTCTCACCCCTACATTGAATAACATAGTCAACATAGTCATTTGCTTTTCTTTCTTTCATTTTGCAGTGAACATTGGTTCAGTCAGTGAACGTTTGAGCCACACAATATACCTAAAGCATAACAAGGTACTTCTCATTGTTCCATCATCTATCAGGTAAGCCTGCAATCCTGAACTGGTTCCTTTGACTTGTTGGATTTCAATTTTTTTTTAGTTTCTGTTAATTATTTGAAAAATTAAAAGGTTGTGAAGTGAGTGATAGATGGTGACAAATGATTAGTTGTAATGAATCTTCTTTGGTTTAACTAAGTCATAAGAAAATTAAAACTAGAAAATGTCACCATGGTAATCGTGTAGGGGCATCAAACAACAATGTGTTTTCTGTCAAGTGAAAAAATCAATACCAAAACCTTAACTGTTATTTAATCCAAATGCCAATTATTTTAAAATTTAGTTTTTATTTATTTTAGGGTTTAGGTATTAATTATTTTAAATTTTGTACTTAGGGTTTTAATTTCATATTCCATTATTTGAAATTTAGCATTTAATTATTCTATATTAGAAATTAATTATTTTGTATTTAGTCTTTCATTGTTATGATTTAGGACTTAATTATTTTAAATATATTATTTAATTAATTAATAAAATTAATTAATTATTTGATAATTTAGTCTTTAATTATTTCACTTTCAGAATCCATTATTTGAAAAATAAAGCAAGATTTCAGTATATTTTTTCTGAACTGAAATCGTAACACTTCAGTATGATTTTAGTTTTAGTTCAAAAAACATACACTGACATTAACCCAAAATTAATCCTCTCACTTAAATTAAGTGATATCTTATGGATATGACACGATTTCATCTTTGCACTAAAATCGTGTCATGGTAGCATGATTTCATTCTCAGTTAAATAAAATCGTGTTATTGTGGCACGATTTCTTCGTTACGAAATCACGTCAACTTGGCACCATAAACAAACTATATAAGATACTAAGTCACTATCTCTAACCTAAAACCTTAAGATAATAGATTTTTTAGTTTCTTTTTATATATTGTTCATCTTGCTCATTCATACTCAATGTGGGTATCTAACTCACACTTAGATTTCTAGCAGATACACAATTACAAATAATTTTTGCATATTTGGTAAGTATAAGACATATGCATAGAACCTACATATTATTTTGTTGTATTTCTAGAAGTATCACCTTATATGTCCATGTCTTAACAAAAATTTCCTTATATAGAATTACCCATATGTCATTAACATATTTAACAAATAATGGACATTGAGAATAAACATCTTTAAAACATTGAACATGTCCCCAAATGCATCAATGCTTAGATAATCCATCACATCTCCCCATGCATGCATGACCACCTCCTAAACCTCTATAGAATTCACTAACACTTTACACAAATAAAGTTATTTTCTCATTCACTAATCAAAAAGCAAAAGCCATAAAAAACGTCAACAATGTGGATATCATATTAATAATATTAAGTAAAGGTAATTTATACCTATTAGTTTTGAGTGTACTATTTGTTAGCAAAACAATGCTAAATGTATTTAATAAATAATGTGTCAAAAAAAATACTTATAAAAACTCATGAGAACTCATCAAACCTATTTTAGTGAATATACATGTAAGACTCTAACCTATTTCAATTCTTGATCCCTTGTGATCTTTGATATACATACATGCATATATATATATATATTAGATTCTCTAAACTCTTAATAATGTTAATAAGGATGGATTCTTCATTAGATTTTAATTTATTAGCATATGGAAGATTTATTAATGTATTAACTAAGTCATAATTATACTTTTCATATAACAACTTCACAATCCACACATCTTCATTGTAAATTGGTTTAACACACAATTTAAATGACCAATCACATTTTTTTCTAATTACAATGACCTATAAGATCACTTTTGTAGCTCCTATATCATTTTCACCTTTTTCACAATCTAACAACACATATGTCTCCCTTCCTTATTGTTAATTTATATCAAACCTTAATATTACAACAAAAAATCCAAGCTTAAGTGCTACTCCCATGAAATCATTCAAGTAAATCATCCTACGTACTAAATACCTACTTAAATACATACATTGCAATATGTAACTTGTCAAATTTTGACATAAACAAAGATATATTTTACTTATTTTGTTTATTGTAAAGGTTTTACTATAATTATCTGATGTTAACTCAATTCATTATATTGTGAATTTCATCCATACTAGTCAACATATAAACTTCTTATGATATTTTACTCCAAACTTGATTGTCCATTTGTTGTCAAATACAATCATCATAACAACTACTAAGCATATAATCATTCCAACACCATACTCATTTCTCTGCAAAACATATTTATATTTTGGACTATATAATTCGAAATAAAATTTTACCTTTTAGATTAGTCAATCAAGAATATTAACATGCATCCCAAATTATACCATTTAGAAGACAAATTGTATGTTTTAAATGGACCCATCCATAATAAAAAATTTAGTTCAAGTATTTGCTTACCAATTGTACACTCCAAAATGCATCATTTCATTTTTGAATTGCACATTTCATAACTAAATTTTATATTTCAAATTGTTAGATTTTTAAAACTTTTGGATTATATAATTTAAGAATAATTAGGAAATTAGACTCATTATTATTCAAAAATGATGAAAAAAAAACACACATTCAATGTTTATCAAAATTATGTACCTGGATTTGAACTCTTCAAAACCTTTATGTTCAACCTCATTACCAAAACTTTGATGCCCAAAGCAACGACTAAACACCAAGGGAAAATAAGCACACAAAAATGTAGTTTTGAGAGGTTAAAAAAATATACATCACAAAAGGTAAAATGAATATTTCAAAAAATCATGGAAGTGTAAGAAGAGATTAGGAATGTCCAGAAAGTAATTCTCAAATTCTAAACCCATAGTCCAACACATTTTAAGAGTATATCATTCTCAAAGAAAGAAAAAAACAACTAAATTTTAATTCTCACATGTAAGAAAATGCACATAGATTATCTTTCTCACCCCACCCTTTCCACTCGTACCATAACCTCATCAAATAATAGAACCTCAAAAAAAATACCAAACAACACGCAATTTCATGAACAATTTTGGTTTAATTTTTCTTTTTTAATATTTAATATTTTTAAATTCTTAAAGTCAACCACAATTTAGGTTATTTAATAAAGGTTCTTAAATAGTATATTAAAATACAATTTTATTAAAATTGTAAAAGAAATTAACTAAATTCAAGAGAATTCTTAAGTAGTGGTAAATAGATCTTGGTTCTTTAGAGGAGGGTAAATCAAAGGGGGATATTTAATGTTTTTAAGAATTGTCCAATCAATTTCTCTCTCAACATTTAAGAAAAAAAAAATGTAAACATAAAGAGATAAAGAGATAACTTTGTGAGAGAGTGAAACTATATACATTCATATTTTTGGTTATTTCAAATTTGTGGTGTTGTTTTGAATGTTTATATACTTTGGTTCTCATTATTGCTTTATGTGGACAACAAACCAAAAATCCACTCTTGCAAGATGCTTCTCTTGCACCTCCTTTCACTTTTATAAGAAATCAAAATATTATTTCTTCTTTATATATTTTATCTTTTCCGTTGTATTTCTCTTTACCTTTTCAAATTTTAGATTACATAATAAATTTTTTTCTATTATGCAATAAAAATTTATATTTTAAATTATATAATCAAAAATATAAAAAAATATATTTTAGATTACACAACTTAAAATATAAAATAAATTTTCTATTTTTGAATATTGTAATCTAAAATACAAAGGAATTATATAATATAAGACGTAAAAGATATATTTTAGATTATACTTGCATTTTTTTAATTTTAAACTGTGTAATTTAAGATATAAAAAAATTATATTTTAAATTGTATAATTTTTATATAAAAATATTTTAGTATTTTTTGAATTATGAGGGTGTCGGAAGAATGGTGCAGGAAGAAGTAGTCTACTTGCAATTGTCATCAACTTATCCTAATAAATCTCCTTTAACTAATAAGTTATGAAGAAATAATTCACTTACACTTAAATATCTAATACCGAGTAAAATTGATTTAACACGTGCAACATATGCTCGTGAATCTATTGGCTTCTAATAGGTAAACCTTGTTTCACATCACATCAGAAAGTTCGAACATTGGGTGCTAACAAAGGCCACAAAATTTAGACAATGTCTTGCTTATATTATTTACTTTGATTATAATTTAGTTTAATTTTGATAACTTGTAACAATATTGTGTCAAATCAAAGTAAAGCTTTAATGTTTATTGCAAAATAATTCTAAAAGATTTAAAGGAGCCTTAATAATAGATTTCTTAGTAGTTTTTTTTAACATAATCTTCTTAATTAGTTACAATTTTGTGAATTTTAATAAATTTTCTGTCCAAAAAGTGTGATAAAGGGTGTATTTGTAAGGCTTCTCAAACAGTTAAGTTAGTGTAGGCAAGTTGTGTCATAATTTTTAGTGTCATAACTTTTAACTAATATAAAACTAAGAATTCTGTGGTAAATTTTTGTTTTAACATGGCATGAAATGTAGTAGAAGAGACAAAGTTCAAGAAAACAACTGGCATGCATGGAAATTTATCCCAAAGTTTCTGGAAGAGGCAAGAGAAACAAAGGATCACATTCACATGTGAGACAACCTATGCTGTCGGTAGAACTGTGTGAGTGGAACCACTGTGATGAATTTATTTTATTTTTTCTTTCTGCATTAATTTCATTCAACCATTGCCAACAAGCAATCAAGATAAGACCCAGATATATCAAAATTCTTGTTTCCATTATAAGTTCAAAGCATTCAGCATATTACTTCACATGGTCTATTTGGACAAATTTGCAAATTTTAGAAAGAATAAACCTTCCACATCATCTTCAAGCAATCACTTTTTTTAGCAGTTCCCAGAGTAATAACATTGTTTAAATAATCTGAGGTATTACTGAATATTTGTTACTTTAGTCTCTCTATTAATGTATTAAAGTTTACGTATTAATTTAATTTCATATATTCTCAAAATTATTAACATGTTTTGTTTTACTTTAATAACAATGTAAGAAAGAGAATAATAGTTACAAAATGTGATCCCAAAACAGATAGGTCTGAATGTTGCTGTCTCAAGTTCTCGACTTCTTGTAACAAAGATCAAATTTGGCACATATAGCTACCGGATCATGTTGTTTCTCTAGGTTGGAATCAAGAGGAAATTGTAGCCCAATTTTTGAGAGGTTCACATGGCCCCAATGTCAAGCTTTTGTAATTTCTGAAAGGTGAACAAATCAATAAATTGCGTTTGGAGCCATAAGCAATGTACCAACAATCAACACTTTCGGTTACATAATATTCCTCAACCGAATCACTTATTGTGATCAACTGCACAAGGGTAGATGTCATGGACCACATTAAATGCCAGAGTACTACATAGTTAAACAACTAAAGAGACAACTAAATAATACATGTACCAAAAATTAATGAACAGCATGATTTCTTTTTCTTTTGTTTCTGTTTTCAAATGAGTTTAGTTGAGCACTGCCTTTGATTATTACATCAGCTACAACTGGTTTCTGGATATGTGTTAAACTTGTTCTATTTTGACAGTTGTGTAATGTGCACCTTGTTCATAAAATAAGAGAATAAGACAAACTCCTTTCTGAGTACTTCTAGAGAAAAAGTATATATATAAAAACATATAATATAAACTTTCCCATAACCTGTGCACAAGTTAATTTGTAAAAATTCCCATATTTTTTCTGAACTTTTAGGTTATGCATAAATTAATTAGAAGTGTTCATGAAAAAACTTATTCAAAAAAACTGTAACAAGTAGATGTAATGTAAGGCAATGCAAAAACTAATTTGAGTGGCTCCTAGAATAAGCATTTAAAAGAGCAAAGGAGTGAATTATCTGAGTTTTACTTACCAAGACCAGAGAAGCATCTAAATGTTCAAAACATGCAAGCAATTTCTCCACTTCAAAAAGTAATTTTGATAAAGAAATTTACAGTATTGTCAGGCACCTAGATCATTGATGCTATAACTTTCTTAACCACAGATACTGCTTCAAGTAGGGTGTAGCATGGTAACTTCATCTATTTACTATATTTATATGGACATGGCGTGGCGTAACTGGTATCAAACTGTGCAGAGCGTATGAGTCAGAGACTGAAAGCAGAACCTTCTTCCCTCTGAAATCCCATACGGTATCACTGGTTCAATCTCACTAAATACTGGAGGTGAAAAAACTTTGTTCTTTCACCCTGTAATTCTACATCTCCTAATAAACTTATTAGAGATATTTACGTGTCTACTCCACAAACTTCGAACCTCTGGGAAACTGATTTCAAGCCATGGCTTTGCAGGGCCACTGAAATGAATAATAGGCGCAGCTTCCAATTTCTCTTTGCTAATTTCCGCTGATTGATGGCGATAACCTAAATCAGACACAAGCATTGATGAATTTATAGGATGCACTTGACCCTCAAATGCAATCAAGGCAGGTGGAAGCACTCCTGGATTCCACATTGTCGTCCCAGACTCGAGGTTCTGTGAGATCAGATAAATATAGATGTTTATTGGTATGATGACTGTACTGAAGCATAAAATTCTCAATAAACATTTACAAGAGATGAGAATAAGAAATGAATTGAGTTTTTCTCATAAGCTAATATCAACTTTATATGTTTTAGCTTTGGAAAAGGTTAAATGGGCTATAAGTTAAATGCATAAGTTGATTTTAACTTTATGAGGGAAGCTCGATTTATCTTATCTTCTTCCTTCTTTTCTTACATGTTCTAGCTTATGAAAAAGTTTATATAAATAGGACCTAAGTATATCCTGCATTCATAGCTTATGAAAAAGTTCATGTTCTTCATCAAGAAAGATACAATTTGATGAAAAATATGAAAATTTAAGCCGTGTCTTGCTAGTTTAATATTGATGCATGTGGAAACTTATATGTACAGGCTTCATTTAGCACATTATGTCAACACAAACTTACAAGTTTCAACCATTGATGGTAGGTCTCCGTTATGTTTGTTCTCCTCCAAGCTTCAAGATCAAATATATTCATGCCATAGAGCCATGCACACTGATCACCGTCGAATTTTGATGATATGAGAGGATGTGAAAAGTTCAAGTAGTTCATGTATTTACTTCCAGAGCAGCAGCTGTCTCCACACCATGACTTGAATACAGAACCAATGACTTTTCCATTAAGATCTAGTTCCCACAAAGAAGATATATCATGTTGGATTACAACATCGTCATCCAAGAATACTATCTTTTTGAGATCTGGAAACAGCTGTTGTGGTCCACAAAAATTAGATGATCAAACAATCATCGCCAAGCATTTAGACTTTTAATCAGTTCATACTCAATCATAGGGATACCAAAAATAACTAATTACCTCTGGCGTATACATGCGGAGTTGATTCATCAAGGATAGGCTGCTGGGCCTTAAGGCCTCCAAATGTCTGCTATGTTTTTCACTATAGTGGAGGTCCTTTTCCTTGTTATAGTATTGCTTCCAAATTAAGTGATTAGTTTCGAGCATCTCTTTAACACCAGCATTCACTTCTTCAGACCAGTCGTATTGGTGCAATCCCCTAACTTCCACAACTGCTGATTTAATAGAATTGGTGGCAAACCAAGCATGCATGGGGGCATAAGTTTTTTTGTCAGTGACAATGTGAAAAACTAATTTTTCAGGGTTGATTGAAATTTCAACAGCAGAAGCTACAACAACAGATGCAGCAAGGACATTGTCAGTTAGGAGACCTAGGTGGTGAAAGGTGGGATCAACAAGGCGAGATACAAATTCAGGAGGGGGTAGACGAGATCTGGCCATAGCATTTACAGCGTATTCTTCAGCCAACTTTAGACAAAGACAATGTAGACTTTTGGGAACACCATGAGAAGCTAGATGCCAATATACTGACTCCTGTTGTCTTGCTAGTTGCACCTTGCGTTCCAACTGTGATAGCTGAATATGAACAGAAGAAATTGCACATTATTTTAAAGGATTAAAACTTCACAATTGCATTTGATGAATTGAACATTTGTAGCCGACAAGAACTATGCTGCATTGTTAAACAATTCAAT
>Ga0099825_1009383_pt1 | contig 11192 bp, 10 predicted proteins | sample SiratroredBW_FD_76838 | JGI IMG/M metagenome (GOLD analysis project Ga0099825, IMG submission 76838) | Root nodule microbial communities of legume samples collected from California, USA - Siratro red BW | ecosystem: Host-associated > Plants > Roots > Nodule | place: USA: California | collected...
CTATAGGTATTGACCAATTATGTAAAGAGTTTTCTATTTCTGCAATTTGTAATTCTTTTTCTTTATTATGTTCTGTGTTTGAAGAAGAAGAAGCTTCTTGTTGCGGAGTTCTAATCATTATTTATTTATCTTTGTTTCTTAATCCTATATCGCTTAAGGTTCTAAGAAGATTCGGCATTCTTAGTCTTTCCCTGGTTTCCATGCTACGGGACCACTGCTGACCAACGGTCTTACTACCTCTCACTCAGGCTTTATTGCCGGGACCACAACTAACCAACGTATAAACACCTCTCAGCGCTACACTAGAAACCACTTAAAGAACTAAGAACAACAAAGGTTCTTATTACCTTAGATGATACAGTCTTAAGACTCAAAGTTTAACAAATAATAATTACAACTTTAACAACTTATTCGCTTAATCTTCTAAGCAACACAGTTACCTATCTCTTTTATCTCTTCTTTAAGAAGATTATATTATTTTGATAATTTTTTATCATGGATCTATAATTCCTTTCTGGGTTGGTTATTCTTTCTATAGAAGTGTAAATTTTTTCTAATTTGCTCCTATATTTGTTAAGGAGGATAAAAGTGTTTTTGATGGGATGAGGATGTCTTCTTTTAAGTCTTAAGGTTACTAACAAATATTCTTGAAGCTTAATAATTTAAATTTTGAATATAAAAGTATTTAATTTATTTTTAGATATAAAATGATAAGATCCAAAATTAAAAATAAGTATTAAAAACATCAAGGAACAAAATAAATACTTCATAAATACATAACCTATTTTTTATTTAAATATAATAAAAATGTAAGACTAAAGTCAATTCGAAACTAAAAAAAAAACATTATGTAAATAAATTATTTTTCTAAAGTATAAATAAATAATAAATTTTTTATTTTTTATTTAAAAGGAAAAATATCTTTTTTAAATTATATTAATTTTGCATATATCATGTCGTTATTTATATATAAACAAATGATCTGTAAAATAAAATTTAGATTAGTTGTTATTCTAGAAGTTAGTAGGAAGATATTTTTGTTAAGGCATGTTATAATTATACGGAGTACTTTTTTTTTTCAGATATGTTCAACTCGAATAGATTTGCACAAATTACATATATATATATATATATATATATATATATATATATAAAGTAATTAATGTCAGTAAAAAATATTAATCTTATATATTTATTTAAAAACAAAAATGATAGTGTGCTTAAATACATTCTTTATGTGTAATTAAATTTGGATGCAAATTTGATTTCAAAAATCATTATTTTTTAATAAGTTTATGTAATTTTTTTAAATAAATTGGAACTATTATTTTGGTTTTATTTTTTATATTTATATGGTTCTATAATAAAGTGAGTAACCTGTACTAATGCCATAAGTATTCATAATGACTCAGTAGGAATTAATTGCATTCTATCTAATATTAAATTGTAAAAGGATTTGTTTTCAATGATTTGTTTCATATTTAAATAATATATTATATGTATTATTTAGATAAACTCAGTTAAGTGAGAGTTTATGAGAGGAATACATACATGAAATTTATTTAAGTTTAGGTCCCTTTCTATGTATCTTTTATATGTATGAGAAATATTTTGTTCTCTCCTATTTTTGTTATTTTTGCTATTTGTGTTTTTCTATATTGAATAGTGATTTCAGAAGTACAAAGAAGATGTGGATAGTCCACCTTAATCTTTTTTTTTTTTATATTTATTAAGTGTGACATTAAAGTAAATATTAATTAGTGATAAGAAGGACAAAAGTTGTTTAGATGAGTGGATAGTAAAGAAATAAAAGAGTTGTGGACAGAATTGTATAAAATTAATATTCAACCAACAAGCTAGAAAGTTAGAATTAAATGGATACAAGGAGAATATTTGAATTGGAGACACTTCCATAGGTGAATTTATTGGAGAAAACCTAGAATGCATTTAAAGAAATACTATCTAATGATAAATTGTGTAAAACCTTCGATCATAAGAGATAGAGTAAAGAAATATTTCAATGATACATTTACAGAGCACTGGTGGAGGTTAGGCTCCAAAATATAGAATTCAACACCATAAGTTGAGAGAACAACTAAATGCTAGTGGGAGAATTTTCTAAGCAAGAAATTAGAAAAGTTATATGAAATTGTGATATATCCGGAAAAGTGCAGGATCAGATGGATATAATTTCAATTTTCAATTTTTTTTTTCAGAAATATATAAAAAAGGATGTAGTGGTAGCAATAGAAGACTTTGCATATTTTGAGAAATTACTGAAAGGATCAAATCCTACTTTTATAACCCTAATCCCATAGTTAGAAAATCCACAACACCTAAATTAATATCATCTAATATCAGTAATTGGGTGTGTACAAGATTCTCTCTTTAAGATTAAAAAGATACTCTTCAAAGGAATAGATTTTAGACAGACAACTTTTTTAAAGAGAAGAGAGTTGATAGACATAATTCTAATTGTAAATGAAATAATTGATGAAATCAAGCATAAGAAGAGCAGTCAAGTTTTCTTAAAGGTGGATTATGAGAAAGTATACGACTCTATTAGTTGGAATTCCATGTGTTATATATTATAATTAGTATGCTTTTATATAAAAATGGATTAATACAGGGGTTGAAGAAATTTAATGAGAACAAGGAATGTCAGACACGAATTTTTATGGTAGAGAGACTTATGGAAGGTAAGAACTATGGTAGAGTGAGACAACTGCTTTTAGGATAATATTGAGTGGAGAATAAAGAATTAGTAAAGTAAGGTTTTGCACGATAAATGTGGGCAGGAGACAAAACTCTAACGGAACAATTCCCTAATCTATATACCATCACAACATCACATGCAAAAAACAAGGTTAGAAACAGTAAGAAGTTGAAAAAATAATAGGTGGATCTGAAAATTGGAATAAAAAAAAAGATGTGTGAACAAGAGGTTGAGCAAGAAAATACCTTAATGCTACATTATTCATTGAGTGAAAAGTTATTAAAAAAGATGAAGTGAAAAAAAAATAATTTACTAAAAAAACTAGAAGATCTAAATTAGATTAAAGATCAACAACTTAAAAGAGAGATTAAAGACTACTTCAAGCTAAAGAACTTGTAAAATTTATTTTTACTTGTAGGTTAATGCTAAGTTATAAATAAGATTTTTTATAAAAAAAAAAAAAACTAATGAAGCAAACTTTCAATTATTTTCCACAAGTCTTTAGATATTCAAATGCGATGTCCATAATTTTATTTATAAATTATATAAAGTAAATACATCAAAGTAAATAAATATAAAATAAAATATATAATCTTCAGTTTATTCTATAATTATAAATTATACAAAGTAAATACATCAAAGTAAATAAATATAAAATAAAATATATAATCTTCAGTTTATTCTATAAATACCCATAGTATAGGTTCATATGAAATAAAATTGACTAGTTATAATTTTTAAGCATTCAAATTATATATTTATCTAAAGCTAACACAAGCCATTAGACAGAAAAAAAAAAAATTCTATAATCATAGTTTCATATTTTTATTCTCTTCTTATTTAAGTTAAGTTAGGTATATATTGGATAATTGGATAAACGGATAGAGATTAATCTTTCTAACATTTGATAGAGTCTATTAATTGAAAATTAGATCTATAGAATCTTATTTAAATTTTTCTTTATTTTGTTTACTTTCTCCTGTGTTGTAGTAGGATCCTCTTTATTTTATTTTGTAGTTCAAGGTGGACGGAATGGGTTCGTGACTTATTTATTAATTAAATTTTTATTATATTATTTTTCTAAGAATTGTTTGATCATTAATTCTTTTAATAATAATTTTAAAAATTAGTGATGATTAATTATCATGTTAAATATTTGATTAGTTATAAATCTAAGTTAGAGCTTAATAATTAAAATTTTGAATATAAAATTATTTAATTTATATTTAAATATAAAAGATAAGATCCAAAATAAAAAAAAAAGCATTAAAAACATCAATAAAAATACTTCATAAATATATAGCTTAATTTTCTATTTAAATATAATAAAAATGTAAGAGAAAATTTAATTGGGAACTAAAATAATATTTTGTAAATAGATTAATTTTCAAAAATATAAATAAATAATAAATTGTTTAATTTTTTTATTTATAGAAAAAAATATTTTTAAATTATATTAATTTTGCATACATCATTTGGTTATTTGTACATAAACAAAGGTTCTGTAAAATAAAATTTATAGTAGTTATTGTTGGAAAAGTTAGTAGGAAGTTATTTTTATTAAGACATGTTCAATTACATAGGTTACTTTGATTTCAAAAATTTAAATTTGTTTATCAAAATACTTTCATGATTCATTATATTACTCGAATTAATTACATTCTAATTAAACTGAACTGTAAAACAATTGTTTTATGTATAATACTTTTTGAATTGAAATTTGATTTTAACAATCGTATTCTTTGTAAAATTTTAAATAAATTATTACTATTTTTTTCTTCATATTCTATAATAAAGTAAGTAATCTGTATTAAGGAGATAAATAGTCATCATGATTCATTATTTTACTCGAATTAATTACATTCTAATTAATATTGAAATGCAAAAGGATTTATTTTTAATGATTTAATTTATATATAAATATTATTTTGATATAGTTAGTTAAGTTAGTTTATGATAAGAATATATTATTACATGTGACCTTTATTTAGGTTTAGGTTTCCTCCAAACATTTCTTACTTTTATGTATCTTTTATATGTATGAGAAATATTTTTCTCCCTCTTCTACTCTTATTATTATTTGTGTCTTTTATATTGAATAATGACTTGAGAACTACAAAGAAAGGAAAGTGTGCAGTCAAACTTAATTTTTTTTGTATTTATTGAGTGTGATATTAAAGAAAACATTAATTAATTATATTTTAATTTGTCTTGAATAATGTCTTTAAATATTATTATAATTTTTATTATTAAACTCAGGTAAAGATTGTTTTAATGTTTAAAAGAATCTTTTTTTAAAAATCTTATCTTTTCATTTTTATTATTTTTATTTAAATAAGTTATATATATATATATATATATATATATAAATCTTATTTTTTTATGATTTTATTATTTACATAAAAAAGATTTTGTTGGTAGAGAAGGATAGTGTCACACAATTAGATAAAAAATCAATCTCTCTTTCTTTTTATCCAATATCCTTTAGTGTAAGTATTATTTTATTTCCTTTCATTATTCATCTTTCTAATGTTGAAGATTGAAAGTCAGAAGCAGAAAGCAACAAGTATTGGGGTCTGAAGTTCAGCCATTAAAAGTCTACCATTAAAGTATCCTTTAGTGTAAGTATATCTTCTCTATTATTTTATTTCCTTTCATTGTTCATCTTATTAATGTTGAAAATTGAAAGTCCAAGCAGATAGCAACAAGTATATGAAATTAAAAGACTACCACATGTATTGTTGTTACATACCAAGACTACCACATGTCTTTCTAAATAAAAAGAGAAATAGAAATGAAAGAGAGATGCTTAAAAGGACAGAAAACCATTGGTTTATTGAATGTCTGCAACTGCAACTTGCCATAAGAAATGACAAAATTTGATGCCACCATTTAGCTTACCAAAAATTTGTTCAAATATTATTAATGTAAATATAAATAATATCATTAGAAGTATTAATAATATTTCATATATTAAAAAACATATAATAATAATATTAATATAAATAATAATAATAATTATAATTTTAATAATATTATAACTAACAATATTAGAAATAATAATAAAGACAATAATATTAGCAATAATGTTATTAATATTATTAATATTAATATTAATATTAATGATAAATATAATATTAATGATAATATTATTAATAATACCAATGATAATAATAATATTAATAATAGTAATACAAATTTAATAATAATAATAATAATAATAATAATAATAATAATAAAAGTGTTAAAAATACCAATAACATTAGTTATAATATTAATAATATCAATAAAAATATTAATATTGTTAATAATATTCACATTTACTAATGTTATTGTTGATAAATCAATATGAAAATCACTAATAAGAGATAATAGTAGTTTTATCCTTAAATATAAGTTCCTAAATACTACCAAGAACATAGGTTCGTAAGTATTATCCACGACATAGGTCTGTAGGTATTACCTACGAAAATAGTTCGTGGGTAATATCTACAAACCAATATCCGTGGGTTATACCTACGGATTTGTGTCCGTGGGTAATATCTATAAACCTATGTCTGAGGGTAATACGTATGGACTTAAATCCATGAGTAATACCTACAAATACAGTTCCGTGGATAATGCTAATTTTACCTACAGATATAGATCCATGGATAATAATCCGTGGGTAAATTGAGTTTTTCTTGTAGTGATAGGTTTCGGTTATTTATTTCTCTTAATTGAGTAACAAGATTCTTTCTTTTTTTTAAAAAGAAAATCTAAATAATATTAAATTCATAAAAATAGAATTTATTAACAAAATTTTAATTGAGTAAAAACTATAATCATTCCTTATATAAATGATGTATCAACGTTTAATTTCGTTCAAATAACAAAATTTATTAAATAAAACAAAGTACAATTACTTTTAGAAACACTCAAAAATATAAAATTTGAAAGATATTATGTGTGAAGTTGTTGAAAAAAATACATATTTTTATAAAAAAAAAATTGTGTTTGTTAAATTGATTCTTTCATCAGTGTTTATTAAATTGATGAATCTCAAAATATATATTAAATAAAATAAAATATTTTAATTTGTTTTACCTTAAGAATATTCAAATATATATATATATATATATAAATCATTTTAGATAACAAAATGATTGTCAAATAAAGGTGATTTATTAATGTTATATATAGAAAAAAATTGTAACCACTCTCTAGTTCTCTTAGCCTCTTTATTTTCACTCTCCACAATTCTTACTCTCGTCCAATATATGTCAACTTTCAGCAACAACTTCTTCTTCAATTTTTCCTTTTTTTTTCCACTCAATTCATATAAACAGAGTGCATGAGAGCATTAAAGGGGAGCGATAAAAAAACATAATAATAAGATAGAGAAAGATTAGTGTAAGGGAGGTAACACAAAGGAAGAGAATAAGTAAAAAAGTGCACGGTGATGGAAAAAATAAAAACAAAGGAAGAGGGTGAAAGATAAAATGGGTTAAAAAGGGAAAATAATCTTGTGAAGGCTACGTGGTTTGCAGTTTCTCCTCTCTTCTTCTCTTATAGTTTAGATATATCTCTTATAGTTTAGATATATCTCCAATATATCTCAACTTTTAGCAACAACTTCTTTTTTTAGTTTTCCAACTCAATTCATATAAATAGGAGGTGCATGAGAGCATTAAAGGGGAATGATAGAAAAAATAAGAGATTAGTGAAAGGACTATTGCACAAAGGAGGAGAAGTGAAAAAATAGGCAGTGAAAGAAAAGACATAAAAAAAGATAGGAGAAACAACAAGGTGAAAGATCAAATATGTTAAAAAAGGGAAAGACATAATGTTGATCAACACGATGGAAAAATGCATATGATGCCTAGGAGTGAAGAAGGTAGGATTATCGAAAGAGTTATTAAACTCCAAGTATAGGGATTGGAAAAATTTAATGAGAACAAGGAATGTCAGACTCGAATCTCTGTAGTGGAGAGACTTAAAAAAAGTAGGAACTATAAGGAGTAAGGAAATTGCTTTGAGGATAATATTGAGTGAAGAATAAGGAATGGGAAAAGTAGTGTTTGCCATAATAGATGGATAGGAGACAAAATCCTAATGGAATAGTTCCCAAAGATATATACCAATACAACATGCACAAAAACAAGGTTAGTAACAGTAGTTTGCAAAATAATAGGTGGAGTCTGAAAATTTGAATAAAAAAGAAGGATATTTAAATTGGAGGTGGGAATATCCTGATATTAAAGATTCATTGAGTGAAAAGTTATTAGAAAATATTAAGTGGAAAAGAAAAAAGAATTTACTGAAAAATAAAACTAAAAGAACTAAAATAGTTTAAAGATCAACAACTTAAGAGAAATATTAGGGATTATCTTCATGAAAAAATAATTTGTAGGATTTGTTTTTACTTGTTGGTTAATGCTAAGTTATAATAAGATTTTTCATGAAAAACTAATGAAGCAAACTTTTAATTAATTTTTATCTAAAAGTAATTTGAATTTCGTCAAAGCTATATGGAATAAATTTTTCCATAGATTTCTTAGATATTCAAATCCTATGTCCATAACTTTATTTATGAGTTATACAAAGTAAATACAACAAAAGGAGTAAACAAACACCAAATAACATATACAATTTTAATCGTCATTTTAATCTATAAATGCCCATAATTTTGGTTGACACAAAATAAAATTGAATAATTTTCTCTTCTTTCCATAAACATATAAAGACATATCACCATTCAAATTACATATTTATGTAAAACTAACACATGTCAGACACATCAGAAGCAGAATTGGTTCAATGTCCAAATAGGTACAGCAAGTTTGACCTAAAAAAAAAATTAACATTAATATATTATTATAAAATTAAAGATGTTTAATTTTAAAAATAATTTTTAATTAAAAATTTAAAATATCTTAACTCTATATCAATATTATAAATATTTTTTTGATGAATAAGAGTTTTGGAATTTCCTCCTAATAAATAATATTTTTACTTTTTTAAATATATTAAACAATCAAAGAATCTTAAAAATGAAAGCTTTTTAATTTTCTATCTATTTTTACTATTCTATCATAGTGGCATCTATCTCTATCTCTTTCATCCTATTTCACTCATTCTTTTATATTATACTGTAATTTGAGTGTTTGATTGTTATTAGCCGATTACATAACTTCAAATTTCTTTTATAATTGTATATTATTATTGTGCATTTATGTTGTTGTCTCCATTTGGAGGCTTAGAGAAGTAGATTGAGGAATTGAAATTCTGTATTAACTTTTGTTTCTTTTGTGTGCATCAATATCAGATAACAAAAATCAGAATTGGTTGTACTGTTATTTAGTCAATTTCTCTCTTATCATTGCTTAATTGTTTATTACATGTTCCTTTATTAAATTATCATGATATCTTCTCTATTAAAGATTGTTAATTTAAAAGTTTGAAACCTAACAAAGTAATAGTCTTTAAGTTTATTAACATAACAAATTAACAAGTCTTCTACATGACTATATAAGTATATATTATTAAGCTTCTATACTTCAAGAATTGTACCTTAATCTCAATTGCAAGATTGATGAATTGATCTTAAAAATTATTTTATTATTTATTTATTGTTTAATTGATTTCAAAATAATTTGTGCAAATTCAAGAAAAAGCACTAGAAATTTAGAATTTATATATTAAATTTAAATACGTATCAAAGGACATAACCATAGAAAGATATAAGAAAACTTTAGACTTCAAGACAAGATACTACATTGAAGTACAAGGCAATTAGACTTTATTTTTTAACTTAGTCTCATTTTATATACTTATATTTAGTGTTATAACTTATATATATATATATATATATATATATATATATATATATTAATTCTCAATTTATATAAAAATATACAAATATATCAACTATAATATGAATTAAACTATTCAAAACTTGAAAAAACGAGAAGAGGTTTTAATTTGAATTGACTATGGATAAATTTATAAAAATAAACAAAAAGATGAATTAAAAAGTACAAGTGAGTGTTATTTGAATGAACAAGATAGCAATATAGATACAGGTGAAAATAAGAATAAAGAAGTAGTCAACAAACATAATAACTTTGATTCTCAACATCATAATAATGACGGAGAAATTACAAGACTAAATGATTTTATTATCAAAAATATATATGATCCAAGTGAAAAAAAAAATAATATTGATACGAAATTAAGATATCTAGTAGTAGAAAATGTATTTTTAAAGTAATTGATATAAATCATTTTATTAGTTTAAAAAATATCTTATTCTTTTATGTTTTAGGAGACCTAAAGCCTTAAAACTAATATTTCTACTATCTTAGCCCTACATTTTTTATTCTCTTCTTATTTAAGCTAGGCTATATGAAACGTTCTTCTAAACTTTGGATGTATAGACAAAAATGAATGATTTTAACATTTTTCTGAGAAATTCTACTATAAAAAGTATATATGATTCATGTTAATAAAAAAAATATTAATACGAAATTGAGAGATCCATTAATTAAAAAAATTAAAATAACTGGTATAAATTATTTTATTACTTGAAAAAATATCTTATTTTTTTAATTTGTTTTAGGCACTCTAGCCTTGAATCGCCAGAAGAAAAACAAGAAACTAATATTTCTATTATCTTAACCTTAATTTTTTTATTCTCTTTTTATTTAAATTAGGTTATATGAAACATTTTTTCTAAATTTTGGATAAATGAACAAAAATGAATGTTTCTAACATTTAACAGTTTCTTAGTTGAAAATTATTCTTATATAGAATCTTACTTAAATTTTTCTATATTTTTTATTTTTTTTTCTTATGGTAGTGTCCTTTTTATTTTATGGATGAAAAGTTGATGAAATGGGTGGTTACTTTGTGACTTGTTTGTTAATTAAATTTTTTATTATCTTATTTACTTAAGAATGGTTTGATAATTAGTTATTTTAATAATAATTTTAAAAATTAGTGATTATTAATTATCATGTTTAATATTTAATTAGTTATAAATTTAAGTTGAAGCTTAATCATTAAAATTTTGAATATAAAAGTATTTAATTTATTTTTAGATATAAAAAGATAAGATCTGAAATTAAAAATAAGTATTAAAAACATCAACGAACAAATAAGTACTTCGTAAATATATAACCTAACTTTTTATTTAAATATAATAAAAATGTAAGAGCAAAGTCAATTCAAAACTGAAAAAAAGTATTTTTAAATAAATTATTTTTCTAAAAATTATTTAAAGGAAAAATATTGTTTAAATTATATTAATTTTGCATATATCATGTTGTTATTTATATATAAACAAATGATCTGTAAAATAAAATTTATATTTGTTATAATTATTTGGATTACTTTTGTTCTGATATGTTCAACTTGAATAGATTTGCACAAATTACTTTTATATATATATATATATATATATATATATATATATATATATATATATTTATATATA
>Ga0099825_1009387_pt1 | contig 11191 bp, 9 predicted proteins | sample SiratroredBW_FD_76838 | JGI IMG/M metagenome (GOLD analysis project Ga0099825, IMG submission 76838) | Root nodule microbial communities of legume samples collected from California, USA - Siratro red BW | ecosystem: Host-associated > Plants > Roots > Nodule | place: USA: California | collected...
AAAAAAAAAAAAAAATATATATATATATATATATATATATATATATATATATATATATATATATATATATATATATATATATAAGGACAAAAACACATAGTTATTGATTTATAAAAATTTTTGGCCATCCTTAACTTTTGAACCAAAATCAACAATTCATGTATGTAGAAACTATAATTTGTGAATTAAAAAAAATGTATATATATATGAGGACAAAAACACAGTTATTGATTTATAAAAGTTTTTGGCCACCTTAACTTTTGAGCCAAAATCAACAATTTATGTATGTAGAAACTATAATTTGTGAATTAAAAAAAATATTTATGAATCACACACTACTTAACTTATCAACTTACAATTACCACCATATAACACTTCAAAATGAAAGACAAATGATCTTAACCACTTTTCATCAACGTGTTAGACATCTAGCTAAACATTTGTCATGGAAAATTTAAAACCAAAATCACCAACCTAAAATTCTATGAACAAGTCAAATTTCTTCATACTTCAAAAATGGTTTCTATCATGCCAATCATGAAGGTGTTCAAACATGTCTACAATGATGATAAAATAATCATATGCAGTGATTAAGAAAGGTATGTAATTGAAAGGAACCTCTATCAGGATCCATATCCATCAGCATCCATAACAAAAGTGCATAGTCTTCTCTGCCTTATCATCAATCTTTCAAATTCTTTACTGAATATTTTTCTTAAAACACCATAAAATTCATTGTATTAATACAATTTGAAGGACCCTAACATCAATGAGTTGATCAATCGCCACGTTAATAGGGAGAGGCAGAGCATCATGGTTGTCCACGAATTGGACAAATGGAATACCGACAAAAAAATTTAAAAAAATATTATTAAGGCGAGATTTCAGATGCACTTTTGTTTAGTTAATCAAACTATAATAGCATTAAGGATAATAATTAAGAATAATAGCACCGTTAACGACAATAATTGATGATAGTTAGCAGATGTCTAAATGTGAGGAGGGATAGTGCCAGTTTTTGCTTCCACGTCATAATTAGTGAGGCACGAGTGTCTGAAAGAGGCAAAAATTGTGCAGACCAGCTTTAAGAGTTCACAAATTTTCAACTTTCTATTTTTTTTATAAAGATTATTCCCCAATAAGGTAATTTTCCCTCTTATAAATAATATTCAATGAAAATTTTTCTCCGTCTCTGAGATCATCTTCCTCACTTCCGGATCAGCGGAAAAATAAACAATAATTTCTTATACAGTTTGAAATTTGCGATCCCGGATTTCTTCCCAGTGTCGGATTTCAGAAAACCCTACAGGGCCAATCAGATACCCTAGATTCGTCCCCATTTTTGGAAGAATTTTTCAGTGTAATATGAACGTATTTCAGTTGATTTTTCAGGAGGCGGGAGTTTCATTTGGCTCTGTTCTTTGTGTTATTTCGGGATCTTGAATACCCACAAAGGGAAATCAATTTTGTTTTATTGTTATTGTTATTGTTTATTTGCTTTTCCCGTTGTTGAGTTGGAAGTGAGAGTGGGATTGGTGAGAGTGCATTGGGAATTGGTGACGTTGGGTTTTGTTGTGTTGATGAATGCGTGATCTGGGTGGAGAGAAAGAGAAGGGTGAGGAATGAGAGGGGCATAAATGTCTGCTCCATTGGGTATTGGAATTCGCTCTGGAAGTTATGGGTCTTTGGATAAACAGGTACAGAACGGCTCTGCACGCAAGGCTTCAAAGATGCTCAAGGAGAAGGAGAAGGAGAGGTTGTTCCTCTGGATCTGCAAGTTCGCTGGCCGCAAGAAGGTCGGAATGCTCTTCCTCTGTCTCATCTCTGCCGCAGTTTTCATCTGGGTTTTGTATGTTGGAAAAGGTTCTCTCACTCTCCCCTTTTTCCTTCCATTATGGTTGCTCTGCTAAATTGTAATTATGTGATTGCATTAAGTGTTTATTACAATTTAAGCACCTGGTTGTTGGTCTAGTGGAAGATAATAGTTTCCGCAGTGCAACAAAGCTTAGTTGGATTACCTGCTGAAAAAGATGTCCGCATTTAGTATCTGATATTATCTTGAACAGAATTGCCTGGGCGGAGGGGGATTTCAATTTTATCATTCATGTTTTATGTGGTGATATGCCATTGTTACCTAGTTCTTTTGTTTGGTTCAACTGGGTACACTAGAATGTGCTGTGAGATGTGATTTTCACATGTCGTTTGAATTTGACCTTATTTAGAACCTAGCATGATGCTGGTCGTGTGGCTTGCTTTCAGGTGAAGATTCTCAGGAAGGAAATACAGTGCCAAGCATTAATGATAATGAAAGCATGTCTACGAGTGATTCTAAATCTGAGATCTCTACGAAAACTGCAATGGGATTAACTACAAAATTGAGCTCTCCACCGCCTGGCTATTTTTTGGGCTACCATCTTCCTCCAGGGCATCCGTGTAATAGCTTTACACTTCCTCCCCCTCCTGCTGATAAAAAGCGTACTGGGCCACGTCGTAAGTTCCAGTTTACTATTTTGGTGCCTAAAATATTCTATTTGACAGTTAATAGTTTGACAGTTCTTCCCATCATCCCTGTATAGACAAATTAGCTGTTCGAAAATTTGTGATTGATGTCTGTATGGAAGACCTGTATAGATATATTGTAGACTTATTATCGTGTATGGTATTTCTCCTGAATATCTGGGCTTGTTTATGTTTTAGCATGCCCAGTGTGTTACCTTCCAGTGGAAGAAGCCATTGGACTGATGCCAAAATTGCCCTCACCATCACCAGTCCTTAGGAATTTAACATATGTCTATGAGGAAAATTTAAGTAGAGATGGAGAATTTGGTGGTTCAGAATTTGGAGGATATCCTACTTTGAAGCAGAGAAATGATTCTTTTGATATACGAGAGTCAATGAGGGTACACTGTGGGTATGTTTTACTTTTTATTGAATTTTTCCCTACATATATATCTATCAAGGAATGTTCTTTCGTGGTTATAGTTTTCTATGCTAGTAATAAAACATTGTTGTTCCTTTTCACTGACATGGATCAATTATCCATCTTCAATGATGAATGCATATACCGACCAGATTTTTAAGAGGAATTAAACCTGGCCACAAAACAGGGTTTGACATTGATGAAGCTGACCTTTTTGAAATGGAGCAGTGTAATGGAGTGGTTGTTGCATCAGCCATATTTGGTCTGTATTACGTGATTTCTTAATTTATTCTCTTGTTTATAAGCTTGTAATTGATTGTAAGTCAAATTTATTGTTCAGGAAACTTTGATGAGATAAATGAGCCAAAAAATGTAAGTGACTATTCAAGGAAGACTGTGTGCTTCCTTATGTTCGTAGATGAAGAAACAGAAAAATATCTGGCCAGTTCTGGCACGCTGGGAAGCAGCAAGAAGATTGGTTTATGGAGAATTATTGTTGCCCGGAATCTTCCTTACGCAGATGCAAGACGGACAGGAAAGGTGAGAATTACATTTGACTGGTACCATCATGACTGAAATAGAAATTAGTTGTTAGCCATTATTGTTTCTGAAATATTTTCTAAATAGTTATGTGGTTCAGTATGATCCGGTCATTGCTGTGGGAAAGTAATATTTTTTAGCTGTGGTTCACCTCTGGTTAATCTACCTTCTGAGGCTTAATACTGCAATACTTATTTGCATACACACAAACGGGAGGGTAAGATGCTTAGATCAATAGACCTCGTAGTATAGGCTAGATCTTGTGTATGAATTGAATAAAATTAAAATTTTGCGTAGGCATTTATGTTTCTTGTTCCTAAAGTAATACTTCATTTTATTACCTTTTCCACAGATTCCAAAGCTTCTGTTGCATAGAATGGTTCCAAATGCTCGCTATTCTATATGGCTTGATGGGAAGCTTGAGCTTGTTGTGGATCCATATCAAATTCTTGAAAGGTATATTCTGGGGAATCTCTTTGATATTATATATAATATACCACTGTGCCTATTCATTCTATATGTGAATAATTTTATAAATAGTTTAGCATGTAGGTTTCTGTTCTGTTCAATTCTGTTTTAGATATGTATCCCTCTATTTTATCTTTGCTCGTAACATGTTTTCAAACTAGACCACCGAGAGACTAGGTGATATGAGTTCGATCAGTATGGATCTCTTGCTTTTAACTAGAGTGGCTACTCATAGTTTTCCTGTGGTCACAATTGCTCTGTAAGTCCATAGACGGACATTCTCTTCAGTCCAGTATGGTTTGTTCTCCAAGATGTAAGGTGCAACTCACACATATGTCCTTATTATGTGCTTGTTCCTCCATAAATACCTTTCTCGAAATTTATAGTTTAACATGAAAATCCTGGAAGTCCAAGTAGGGAATTTCTTTCGTGCCCAAAGTGACATCTTAATCCATGTAGACAGAAAGTCCCATCGGATTGTCCATAGATGACGTCTTGAGTGTAGGTACTAGTATTCAGAGAAAACAAATGAATGGTTTTACTGAATAGCTTGCCTTGAAATGGTTGCCAATACTCAAGCTGTAGACTTTTTACTATTGTGTGGTGCTTACCAATAATAAAATAGTGTTTTTAGCATAGAAGTGGAAGCTGAGGTTAACTTAATCATCAACTAAGTTTTACTGGTTATAAAATCAATACATGTTTTCTGTAGATAATTTTGGACCAGAAGTCTTGATCTCTGCCTTTGCAGTGTATAAATTAGGATAATTATTGTCATGTGGCGTAGGTATTTCCTCAAATTGATATTCCTGACATTAGTGCTCATAGATAGCTGGCATAAAAGGATTTGTCAGTTATGGAAAACATCCTTGAAATTGAATTTGTCTCTGAAGTATACAATTAAGGGTATTTCCACTCTGTATTCAACTTAAAGTAAATTTTGTTTTGATCATAACGAACTAACATGCCATGGTGGATATGCCATTCTTTGAGATCTTCAAAAAGAAGTTCAGTTAAAAGGAGCCTTGTCCATCAATTTTCATCTTTGAAGCCTTTCCTCTAGGACATATTTTACAGGCTTGTAGCACTAATATTTCTTGTATGTAAGGACTGAAATGCGAGCAGCTTCGGTGATATCTTTTTATTTTGTTGATTTTACTGCACAATATTGTTGGTTTTGCAATTGGTTCTGTTTGATCCTTCTCTTACCTCAGCTCCATGCTGAGTTTAGATTCCATTTTGAGTTGCTAGCCAAGGTGTTATAATATGTTTCTGGATGAGCAAAATACTGATATATACTGTATTTGTTCTACGAAAATCAAGATTGAGCTTTTACTAGATTTATATGTACGTTAATGTGGAGCGTTGACCAAAATGTAATTAATTGGGAGTCTTATTTCATACTTATATTCTTTCTGACTTTTTACAACCTATGTTTAGCTTTTCTTTTTCCGTTATACATGTTTTGACACCTAAACTCCCCTTAACCCTTGTTTAGGTTTTTGTGGAGAAAGAATGCCACTTTTGCAATATCAAAGCATTATAGACGTTTCGATGTATTCGTTGAGGCTGAGGCAAATAAAGCTGCTGGAAAGTATGAAAATGCCTCCATTGACTTTCAGATTGAGTTTTACAAGAAAGAGGGATTGACCCCATATACAGAGGCCAAGCTTCCTCTTATTAGTGGTGGGTTAAACTGCCTTTCCTGTATTTATGTGGGATGTGATGCACCTATTTCATTGTTTTTCTTTTAAACATTTTGCAAACTCCAAACATGTCTTGCAGATGTTCCTGAAGGATGTGTGATAGTACGAGAACATGTTCCTATAAGCAACCTCTTTACTTGTCTTTGGTTTAATGAAGTTGACCGATTTACTTCAAGGGACCAGATTAGTTTCTCAACAGTTAGGGACAAAATTTTGTCGAGGGTAGATTTTCATTTTCACATGTTTTTGGATTGTGAACGACGCAACTTTGTGGTTCAGGTAATTACTCTATCTTGCTAGGATTTCAATATCTTTCTATTGCATTGATTTCCTGAAGGTACACATTGATTCTGATCAGAAGAACATTTAGTAATGCAATAAAGATGAACACATGCATGTGCACGATGCCGAACAGTTAAAACATTTACTAAATGCAATAAAGATGTGCACATGCATGTGCGCAAGCTTTAGAAAGCAAATGTATCAAATGATAACATTTTCCATATTGATGATTACTCTTTTATATTTTCACTGATAAAATCCTTTTGTTTCATTGTTTTTCTTTGTTTCTTTTAATGTTTTCACACCTAGATCGGAAAAAAAGTACTTGACTCATTTATGACATTGCTTGGGGTGGATCTGACCTATTCCATCATTACTTTTTATAACAGTAGCATTTGTTTACTCCACAAAATTTAGTTGGGTTATGAAAGTATACTCCAACCACCTTTTTTGCAGAAATATCACAGAGATCTATTACTGCGGCTGGCTCCACCAGATACCTTTGGTCACAGTTCACCCCCTCCACCATCTCCTCCTCCTCCCTTGCCTATGCTTGAAACATCACCTGAAAAGGGTGCAAACTCACCCATTAGAAGAGGCCCTGGAAGGCGTGGAAGAGAACGAAAAGCTGGTCAGCGGCGCCACCGCAGAGTTGTAGCTGGAGGTAGAGAGATGGAACCAAGTTAACAGTTTTGTTTGGGTGATTATATCATCATCATCATTATTATTTTATTTTTAAATTCCACTTTCAAGATGTCATTCGTTGCAGTAGTGGAGGGAAAAATGTGCTAGATGAGTGTTGTATTGTTTCCACATAGATGCTCTCATTCTTTTTACTATCAGCAATTGCCCATTTTTGTTAATTTTTTACTGTATATATATATATGTTAAAATTTTCAATAATTATACGATGGGCTGCCACTAAATTCCTCATGTGGTAACCTTGTTATTCTGCTACACAGGAAAATGTGCTTCCTCTCTGTCATAGTAGAAAGAAATATCCATGACTTGTTCTTTCGTATAAGACCTTTTGTATCTGTTCCTCAATTTCTCAGGCACCAACATGTTATTGTTGAAAAAAACGTGAAGTGAACTAAGAATTTGTTTCAATCCAAATGAAATTTCATCCTTTCTAATCAAATATCATGTATCACGTTCATAATCTTGTCTTCAAAGGCAGTGCCGACCTCAAGAAGGTTATATAGAAACAATTCTTAATCTCAACTTTTGAGTTCCTAAAATACCATTACAAGCTCCCATATTCCCATCCTTTAAAGTAAGTATTTATTATACTTGGATGACTTTTTATGTCTTCCTTGGCTTAGGAGAAACAGTAAAATCTTTTAGAATATTAAATTCTGATTTAACTGAAACCATACAACATGTTCGCAAAGAACCAAAGATATTAACAATAGAAAAAATGATGCTTGTGATGTGTTAATATGACGTGACAATATTTTTTAAATGCGATCTTTTTTCCTGGTGTTGAAAATCTCGACTATAACTTGAGTTATGACATTGAAAAAAAAAGTGTTAGTTTTATTAAAGTTGTAGCAATTGAACAAAAGGAAATATTTGTGGTTTCACAATTTTTAATAAAATCTCTAAAGAATAAAGATTTTTAGAAGGTAGAATGACCTTATTCTAAAATAATTTCTCCGAAGTGATTTTATGCTAATATAAGTAGATATTTGTGCTTTTATTTAATAAAATCTTGTCTATAAGTAATTGGGAGAGTACATTAGAATATTTGTTACTTGATAATTTGGTATCATTGTAGTAATGTTTCACTGTTTACCGTGTATGGAATCAACAACTTGAGATTTAAAAAAATTTAGTAGATAGGTAAATGTTCATCATGTCTGCAATATGTTCAGAAAGCCAATCATCAGTCCATAACTTTATCAATGCCCATTTCCAACTTACTAAATTGTACTATCCTTGAAGTGAGGTGGAAAGTTCTCAATGTTAGACCAAATTGAGGATGTAACAGAAACAACTACCCATTCATCTTTCTTATAGGCTCTTGCATACAAAATCTTTATACAACCCCTTTAACTCATAAGAAAATCTTAGCATAACTTTACCATGCAAGCTTTATTTATCTTAGCAATAAACCTTATTCTGATCTGTTGAACGTCTACTCACATGGAACTCCGAGCAAATAGTTATTTTGAACGGAGTTATATAACCTTTCCAAGTGAAATTTCAAAAGCAACCTTTAATAGCTTGATTTTGTTAGAATATTATTATCATAAAAACAAATCAATACAATTTCATAGATAATCAAGAGAATATCAAAGAATATAAATAATATCAGTAAAACAAATATCAGATAATCAAGAGAGTATCAAAGAATATCAGAGAATATCAAATGTATTTATTTAGAATAATTTTTATATTTAGTTTTCTAGAATTTTATATTAAGTGAGCTATTGTAAACAAAAAATATAACATTCTAAGAAAAACTTTCTTCCATGTTATCATATTCTTTGTTCATTTTTGTTCATAGTTATCATATCCTTGTTTAACATTTCCTAACCTCGATACTGATGGTATCAGAGCGGTGTTAGATCCTGAGAACTCAAAAACTAACATCATTGTTCTATTACCCCTCACAGCTGAAAAACAAAAAAAAAAATCAAAAATGTCATTTTCAAATGATGAAATTGGCAATAACATGAGTCAAAATCAGAATAACTCTTCAACCATTACTGATGAACTAATTTTGCAAAATTGAAAATATGTTTCGTAATGGCCTAGGGATTCAGCAAAAACAAGCCAATCTTGACAAGGGACAGGGATGGAGTCGCTCAGAAATCCCCAGACGGCGTTCATCACAACGACACAAGAAAGATAAAAGCCACATCCACTGTACTCATTGCGGAATGAAGAAACACACCAAGGAGACTTGCTTCAAAATCATGGGCTATCCTAAATGGTGGGAAGATTCCAAACCAAAAATTTGCAAGGCTGCCATCGCTGCGATCACTCATGGAGGTGGGGAAAGAGAGGAGGATACCAGCCCAGGAAACTCTGATTAGTATATTTTTGATTGTGGGGCAACTGACATCATGACCCTCACGATTTTGACAGTCTCTCCACACCTGTTAAAACCCATATTGAAACAGCTAGTGGAGAATTAGCTGCGGTCCAAGGAAGGAGCTCAATTATTTTTTTAGAAAAATTAAAATTAAAAAATTGTCTCTATGTTCTTGCACTATCATCAAAATTACTTTATGTAAGTCAAGTTACAAAGGAGCTGAATTGTGTGGTTCTCATGTTTTCTAATTTTTGCCTTTTACAGGACATTCTTACGAAGGAGATTATTGGACGTGGTACTGAACGTGGAGGTCTTTACTATGTTGATGAGGTTGTTCACAAGGGACATGCCATGCTTGCTTATGAAACGGTTACAAGGCAACTCTGGTTATGGCATAGACGTTTGGGACATCCTTCATTTGGGTACCTTAAGATTTTATTTCCTAATTTATTTACTAGTAACACTGAACCCATCAAATGTAAAACTTGTATACAGGCAAAGAATCTTAGAGTTACTTTTCCTCTTAACAACAATAGAGTCAATTCTGCATTTTCATTAGTACACTCTGATGTGTGGGGCCGAGCTCCTAATTCCCATAATAATCAATTTTCAGTATTTTGTATTATTTGTGGACTATTTCTCTCACATGACATGGGTATATTTTTTAAAACACAAATCTAAAGTACCTGATAAGTTCTATGCATTCTATCAAATGATTCACACTTAGTTTGACAAGAAAATCCAAGTACTTATATCAGATAATGGTGGAGAATTTGTTAACAAATCAATGCAAGAATTTTTCAGAGAAAATGGCTTAATCCATCAAACTTCCTGTCCAAACATACCCCAACGGAATGGTGTAGCAGAACGGAAAAATCGTAAGCTACTAGAGATGACTTGAGCCATGATTTTTGATGACCACGTTCCGACACGTTTTTGGCCCGAAGCTATCGCTACCTCGACTTATCTTTTGAACAGGCTACCTTCCAATATCCTTAACCACAAAACACCCCTATAGATCTTAGCTACTCAGACTGATCTTCCCTCCTGTCCAAATGTTACCACCACGAGTTTTTGGGTGCTATGTGTTTGTTCATATTCCCAAAGCTAACAGAACCAAATTTGATCCATGTGTTGAGAAATGTGTCTTCGTTGGATATGCTACACATCAAAAGTGGTATCGATGTTACAACCCAATCACTCACCGTGTATATGTGACTATGGATTGTGATTTTTTAGAATCAGAATATTTCTAGATGGAAGCTCTAGAAAAGAATGAAACTTAGGAGAAGTGCATCTTACCAGCAGGGAAGAAACCACTAGGGTGTCGATGGGTTTGCAGCATTAAACACAAAGCAGATGACACCATTAAGCGATATAAGGCAAGATTGGTGGCAAAAGGCTATACACAGACTTATGACATTGACTACTCAGAGACTTTCTCATCAGTTGCAAAAATTGACACCATTAGAGTACTATTTTCAATAGCAGCAAACAAAAATTGGCCACTCTATAAGTTTGATGTCAAGAATGTTTTTCTGCATGGGGATTTGAAAGAAGAAGTGTACATGGAAGCTCCTCTAGGGTTCTGTGAAGACTTCCAAAGAAATAAAGTCTGCAAATTGAAAAAGAAACTCTATGGGCTTAAGCAGTCTCCACGTGCCTAGTTCGGGAGGTTTATAGTGGTCATGAAAATGTACGGGTACAAACAAAGCAACTCTGACCATATTCTATTCTTGAAAAGAAAAGAAGATTTGATCACATGCCTAATAATATATGTGGATGACATGATCACAATCGGAAGTGATATATAAGAAATTGCACAACTGAGGAATAACTTGTTCAGAGAATTTAAAATGAAGGACTTAGGTGGACTAAAGTACTTCTTGGGAATAGAGGTTCTTTGCTCTAACAAAGAGATTTTTATTTCCCAAATAAAGTACACCATGGATTTGCTTGCAGAAACAGGAATGGTTGATTGTAAACCAGCAGCTACTCCTATGCAAGTTAACCATGGTTTAAAGTTTGAGGTAGAAGTTAATCTGGCAGATAAAGAGAGGTACCAACAGTTAGTTGGGAAATTGATTTATCTGTCACACACTCGACCATATATAGCATATGCAGTAGGGGTAATAAGCCAGTTTATGCATCAACCTCAAGAGGATCATATGGAAGCTGCCATGAGGATTGTCCGATACTTGAAGGGGACACCAGGAAGTGGGATCATGTTCC
>Ga0099825_1009388_pt1 | contig 11190 bp, 7 predicted proteins | sample SiratroredBW_FD_76838 | JGI IMG/M metagenome (GOLD analysis project Ga0099825, IMG submission 76838) | Root nodule microbial communities of legume samples collected from California, USA - Siratro red BW | ecosystem: Host-associated > Plants > Roots > Nodule | place: USA: California | collected...
ATTTTAATATTTTATATATATATATATATATATATATATATATATATATATATATATATATATATATATAATGTATATATATTAGTTATAAGAAAAATTGGTGGATTAAAATATAAATAAAATGTAATTGATTTAATGTAACCATGATTTATAATAAATATGAAAAGCTGATTTATAGTATTGAAGTACATATATAAAAGAAACACATATCTAATTTGTAAATTTAGATGTGCATGTTAGCATGGTAGGGCCAATTTGTCTCTACCAACCGATGAGAGGTTTGACTAAAACAACTTATGTCATTAGTTCTTACATCAACTTAATAAAACAAATTACATAAATTAACTGCAAGACTTCAATTTAAAAGATTAATATGGTAGAGGTGAGACCCTCAAAACTTAAGTAATATTAAGTAATCTATCTATTTAACTTTAGATTTGTAAGAATGTCCTTCCTTTCAAAATGTACCATTCCTATATTTATTATTTGTTATACGTGTATTGTAATGTATTTACACAATAAGTAAAAGATTAAGGTGCTTGTTGTTACGAATACGGATAAAATCCCTTTTTATTCTGCCTACTTGAGTTCTCAAGCTTTTCATCTTTACATATATTTTCTCATAAATTGAAAAACATATATTTACATTTTATGTTTTCTCTTAGAAATTGGGGTAGTCGGTAGGAGTTAAATTAAACGTTAGCTTTCAAAATATTAAAAGATAACAACAATCAAAATTGTGTGGTCATATCAATATTATGGGATTGAACCTGCATCTTATCAATGTCCATCAAATAATTTAAATAGCTAACCTTAATTATTATTTTCCATATATTAATGGGTATCATATATTTAACCAGTTCACCATTTTGTCTGTAAATAATGATACAAATAAGTAACCCTAATTTCTTTTTATAAAAAGTTTTGTCATTGCATATTTTGTAATAAGTATATGTTTGAAAAGCTTTTGGAAGTTAATAGCTACAGACTAAATGCAAAACATTAAGCCAATACAGTGTAATTAAATACTCTGTTAAGGAGTATGTTTGAAAGTAGTTCATTTCTCAAAGAACACATTTATAATTTTCAAGAAGTTAAACAATTAATTTCCTTAAAATAAATTAAATAGATATGTGTATTAATTTTATGTTCGTAATGAGGTTAACATCTCAAATAAAGAACACAACGCATTCTATATTGATGATAAAAGCAGTTCTAACAATTTGTTAATGAGATATTGAATTCGTTTAGAAAAAAATTATTCGTAATCAATTATAAAATTGAAAAACAAAAATGAAAATAAATTTTTTTATCTAATTTTATTTTCTCACATACGTTTCTATCTTCAAAATATTTACGTATAAATGTATCTAAAACAGTATGGAAAAATTGGAATTTAATTATATTCTAACCAACATAATTATAGGTCTGTGTGTTTGTTCATACAAATTTATTTTTAAACTATGTTTTTATAACTTTGAGAATTATAAACACAATAAAAACCGTCTCAAGAGATTATTTTTTACAGTTAAAATTCAAGACTTGATGAAAAACTACGAGAAAGGTGAAAAAACACAGTTGTTTTCACAAAGTAAATATGGTTTCTGACCAAGATAATTTGAAAAATGCAGAACAGAGGATGAGAAAGCAATGAATATAATAATCAACCACTGAAGTTCTCTAAGCCTGTTCATGCGGGGACACTCTAGATACATAGGAACCTCACTCTCACTCCCAGACCCGTTTTCAATTATTCAGTTATGGTACAATGAAACGAGTGCTCACTCAATTGTTTCTATCTTGGCCCAATGAGAGCTAATTGTACTGAATCAATTTCAGGAAAATCAATAAATCAAAGTTAATTTCAGAATAAATTCTGCTTTAGTCTCCTAAATTTTAAAAGGAAATACTTTAATATCTCAAATTGAAAAAAAAAATACAATTGTAGCTTTTTACATATACTATTTAAATACTAAAAAATGGTTAATATTTTAGTTGTTCAAATATAATACTTAAAAACTAAAAACATATTTTTTAAAATTTAAGAACTTAAATATCAAATTCAAATTCGAAGAACTAAAAGTAATTAGCTCATCAACCAATTTCACTGAAATAAAAAAAATATACAAGTTGGCCCCATTTCAGGAACCAATCAAGAGAGGCCATGTCCGTTTGTCTATTCAAAAGCCAATTCCTTTCTTGAATGGCTATAAAAATTTGAAAATTCCACGAATTGAAAAGAAAATGGAAAAGGTGGACGTAGAGTACGATGGGAGAAGACACTAAATTGCAGATTTAACAGTTCAAACTTCAGCATTAAGCAACTGTCCCTTAGTAGGCGAGGAATGCTAAGAAGTTAAATTCTATACTCAAGTTCGTCTTTCTTGGCCCAGTGAACAATGTGAGGACCAACTCATGAATAACAACAAATAGCTCAGAGTTTGGGAAAGACAAAGATTGACGGACACCGTTGATAATTTAAACCTTATCTCAAAATAATTTTGAGTATTACAGTGGTTTTGATGTATAGCATGATGTTTTATTATTTACTTTCATTTCTAATTCTAACGAGTTAATCTTTTTTAAAGATACTCAAATTTCAAATACCATTCATTTATTTAAAATAAACAGCGTACAACTTTTTGTTTTTGGTTATTTTAAAAACCATTTTTTATATAAAATTTTAAAATGTAAAGTTTAAAAGATGATTTCAATTTTTAAATTCAAAAATATATTAATTAACATTCTGGGAAATAAAATTTAAAAACAGACATGTTAGGGGAAATTATAGACGTGGTAACAACGAGATTTTTTGTGGCAAACATGGTGCTAGTATATCAAAGAACCATGTGGAAAAGACAAGTATCATTTACTTCTATCATTAATAGTAGGGACAGAAAATGCATGTTTTTATAAAACTATATTTAAATCAAACTTCAAAAAATATATTTGTGGGAGCAAACCAAATATATATAATGTGTGTAAAACCAGTAAACAATTAAAGTAAAAATCTCATACAAAACTATGAAACAACTTTCTAATTGTTTTCTTTTTACAATGTTAGTGTCCTTTTATAAAGATATAGAAAAATATATGTTATTTTCCCCATAAGGTTAATAGTTCAGTATTAAGATTTTGTCATTCCCATTATTGCCTAACATTTTGTTAGTAAGACGTCTGGTCTGATCAAGTTAAACCAGAGTAACAGTACAACTCCCAGTCCAAACTTCAATTTGGGCTCTCAGGTCCATTAGGTTAAGATTGATTTGGGTCCAGTCTACATGTTTTCCCAAGCCCATGAAATTCTGGACACCATTCTTTCATTCTACAGAATTTTTTTTGGAAACATTTGCACATGAAATTACTACACGTCACTCAACAAATCTCAACCTTTTCCACGTCCTCTGCAAATGACCGATGTTTAGAGCGTATTTATATTCTTTAGAAATTCCTATGGCAATTGTTTGTTCTGGCAGTGGCCATGCATCTTCCTCCAAAGTTCAGGAGAGAAGTCAAATCTCACAGCAGTAACCTAATAAAGGGAGTGCCCCCAAGAAGAACCATTATATTAAGACTAAATAATTAGCACTGGGCAGTTGCAACTTATTCAGCACATCAAAATTTAGATAGAGTAATTCAAATTCCACTCAAGTGCCCATAGCAAAGGCTGCAAACAACCAAAGGTACAGGTCGGCTATCCGTAACACTGGATAGAAACTGGACAAAGAAGAAATGACATTCTGAGAAGCTTCAGATCTAACCACCTTCTACTTGTATGCGTTCATGTAATGACTGTTGGTGCAGATCGACCAGTGAATTCCTCCATTTTTGAAAGTTTCAACGCAACTTCCACCTGTAATTGAGATATTTAAGTCATTCAAGATAGTTACTAGTATTAAAAGGATCTTCAAATTGAAATATTTTAGGCATCTTACAAGAGGAGCAAGTGCCTCATTTGAAAGTCTCCCAATCTTTGATGGATCTTTTTCATATTGCTCAATGTATAGTCGAATAGTTGCACCTTCTGATCCAGTTCCAGAGAGACGGAAAACCTAGGGTAGCACATTGAACGTACCAAAACAAGGTAGTTAGTGGGGCCCATAAAAAGTGGAGAGAAAATATATCCATAGGAAAAGAAAAATCCCACATCAACTTTAAGTTCCTAACAATGGGAAAATGATGAATTTGGAAGATGCATTTTCAATTACGAAATTCCTCCCATTTCCATCAAGTTACTCGCAACAAATATTTCTCAACCAGTAAACTTACCAATCGCGATCCATCCTCAAATAAATATCGGATTCCCTGATGTGATGAGATGGAACCATCCACAGGATCTTTGTACTCAAATTCATCAGCGTGGACGACCTTCGAAACATCTGACCTTACCCCCTTAATAATCCTAAAAAGAAAGGGAATAAATTTATTAGATTTATCATGATACGACATATTCAAACTCCTACCGATTAATCTTATTCCTAGGTCAAATACCGATGGACTAAACAGAGGTAACTGTAACATATTCATCAGTCCAAGTCCAACTGCTCATTTTTAAATTATTCTAAATAATCAGGAAATTCTGTTCTGATGAGAAACAGATCAATAATTAGCAGCGGAGGTGAACTGAAGCGGATCTATAAATAGGTAACTGTAACATATTCATCTTTCCAAGTCCACCAACTACTTATTTTTGAATTATTCTAAATAATTAGGAAATTCTATTCTGATGAGAAACATATCTATAATCAGCAGCGGATGTGAACTGAAGCAGGAAGACATAAAAGGAAGTGGACCGATGCATGCTTTTCCATGACTTGGGCAATATCTTACATGATAAACGTTTGGATTGTATTACCTAGGTTTTTTTGAATATGGTAGAATTTTATGCTTTTGCTTTAGGTCAATGACTCCAGGAGAAGTCTGCTAGGATGTTGCCAGTTTTTGGTTCTTTGGGGGATGTGCTAGTTATTTGAGGTTTTTTGTTGATGGATTGTGTAGATACCGAGGTACAAGCAAGTATAGGACAGCTCTCACCGAAAGAATATCTTTATAAGAAGTATCAAAAAGATAGGGAAGCACTGTGAAATAACTACGGGGCTGCCATTATCCAGAAGTACAACGTACAGATCAGTTTCTAGATATCAATGACATTAAATAATTTCATGCAATGATCAAATTGATTGCCAAAAGCTTTTACTACATGATAAGGGAGAAACACTCTGTAAGGAAACTCTATTAAAATAATCTTGGTATACTAAATTACTAATATTAACATACTCGTTGACTTCTGAAAGCGAGGACTGCAGCTTGACCAAATAAGCCATCAGTTCCTTTGCTGCACCTGCATCCACGTTCTTTAAGGAAATAGGTTGAGGTCATTAACTGATTTTCAAATCGGATTATAACAAAATAGAACAAGAAGTGATAGTGTCCTACTTCGTAGTCATATCGAGTATAATAATGGCGGCCATAAGTAGCCCAATGCTGGCGAACTATGTCTTCAACAGTGACAAGCTTGTCTTCAAGTTTATCTTTATTTTTATATGCAAGTATAGATAGCCAGGCCAGAACTGCCCAGATTCCATCTTTCTCACGAATATGGTCAGAACCTATCCACCAACATACGGAATAATCAGAGGATAAAACTAGGTTCTAAAAAAGTTTAATCCTCTTAATGCATGGCAAAAGCGTACCAGTCCCAAAACTTTCTTCACCACAGACTGAACATAATCCAGCATCCATTAAATTACCAAAGAACTTCCAACCTGTAGGGACCTGGTTTTGCATAATAAACAAATTAAATAATTGGGTGGTGCCCAAAAGCCACTACCGAGTATTTTCATAAGTAAAGGCATCGAGCAGTGTACCTCAAAAAATTTCAAATTCAGATTTTTGGCTACAACATCCAGGGCAGCAGAGGTTGGCATGCTCCTACAAAATATCTAGAGTTTAAAATTGGTAGGAAATAAGCTCTAGACTAACAGCAGATCAACAACTTCGTATTTAATTCAATTTAAATTCTTCCTGTTTCATATTCCAACTAGAAACAAATTCAATCACACTTTTTGCTGCAGTGATAACTAGATAGTTACAAGACAGAGAACAATAAGCATATGCAAGTATAAGCTTGCCATTACTACATGACATGGCACAAATGCACATTGGCATATGTGCTTCTGTATGTGCAAACACACACTACTGACGAAATTGACAGAGAAAAGCTTAAAACATATGAAACATGATGAAAACCTGGCAACACCCTTTAAACCAGCAGAGAAGTATGGTATAGCATCAACAGCATTTGCAGCAATAATGGCCACGGAATCTGAAGGAGTGACAAAAAACCTAACAAACGAGGGTTACACCAATATTAAACTAAAAGGTAATGAAAGATTTAAATTCATCACAAATTAAGGGCAACACTACCTTTTACCAAGTATCATGTTGCGATCTGCATCACCATCAGCAGCAGCACCAAACTCTGGGGGCTCATCTTGTGGTTCTGATTTGCCCAATCCCATACGAGCAACCAACTCCTTTGCATAAGTCAAATTGGGGTCTGGATGTCCTCCTCCAAAGTCTTCCTATATCCAGTAAGTCATCCACAAATCAAAGGCAAATCACCACCAGCATTCAGAATATTTAAAGCTATACTTCGAAATAATCAACAAGACAATAAGACCTTAGGTGTACAGTTCAGTAAAGAGCTTTCTTGTGCTCCAAGCTCATTCACAAAAATACTCTTTGCATATGCTCCAGCAACCCCATGAAGTGCATCATAACTTCAATAAAGTTAAAGAAAATTACTATAGTCTTTGGGATTAAAAAAACTAAGAAAAGTTCTATATCACAGTTTAAACATCATCCCCAAAATATACCAGAATGTAAATTTAGGAGACGACAGTAGTTTCCTGATAGATTCAAAGTCAAAAATTGACCTGCAAAATTTCAAGCATGGGGTAAGAAAGGATTGAATCAGTAGAAGCACATATGAATATAGAACATTTAATTATCTTATTAAAATAAAATAAACAAATGCTTGTTGTAAGAACAACTGCCTCATATGTCATACCAAACTGGATACTCAAAAAGGAAAAGGCAGGAAAATCTATTAAAATAAACGTTTACAGCTTGATGAATTTAAACATTTTCTTCTTTCAATGTTCTCCAGTTTTGCATCTCAATTGGCAGTTGTCATCATGATATGACATGACAAAAGAAATCCAACTGCAATAAAATTATTTGTATTGATGAAGTTGTAAAATCTTACTTCATCAATTTTATATAATCACTTGCTGAATCAAAAACCTCAACATCAAATGGTCCTTCAGGGCCTGTAAAGTTTGTAACACTTGTTGTGGAGATATCCACCTGGGTAAACAATCAGATAATGGGAAACACGGGTTAGATTGATAAAACAAATTACAGTCTTATTAAAAACAAGATGATACAAATAAAGAAAAGGGGAACATTTGTAGACAGGTCTTGAGCAGTACATCTGGAAGATCTGCAGCAATCAGGTACTCCTTAATTGTTGTAGTGAATTCATAGATCTTGTTAGTAATTCCCTCTGGTGCAGGTCCACCGTTTTCCATATTATATTTAATCCCAAAATCCTACAGCATGGGAAAAAAATGTCAGTTCAATCATTTGGAGTTAATTTTACAACCACTTAGATCTCAGTATAATACCAGCCAAGAAACTCCGATCCACTCCTACAGTTACCTTTGGAAATATTCACCTACTTAACTTAATTATGTCTTGTTGATATCTAAGAACAACTACAATTTCGAAACCACAAGATTATTTTGGGGAAGGGACTGGAATGTTTTCATGGTTATATAAACACAATATGTTAATGTTTGCAAAGATCAAGCTTGTCACCGACTCTTCCCTGCATTTTAAAAATAATATTGTGTAATTATATGTTTCCCCGCTATTTCTTGCTCTTTGGTTTTTGACAACTAGCTACCTTCTTATCTTCTGTAAAGAAAGAATAGTTATTATCACTTATCATTGGGTCATACAAGATAAAAAATAAAATGAATTGGGTACATTTTTTTCAAGTCATTTGTAAGTCCGTGAAATATAGATTATATTGATCTAAGGAATGTAAGTCAACCTCAAACAACTCAAGTGACCAAGCTACAGGCTAAATGTCAGTCAACTTAGTTCACATTTCAGAAATAGAACATGAGAGTGATCCACACATTAAATTACTATACTAGATATAATCATACTCATTAGTATAATTTAACTCATCCAGAAATAATTAAAGTAATAGACAGCAACTCTCACCTCATGAGGACCACCGGGATTGTGACTTGCTGTAAGTATAAAAGCACCTGTTGCCTTGGCTCCCTGTACGATAACAATTTTTTTAACCACTATTTTTACTTTAATTCAGCAGAAAAATTTGTTACCTGATGTTCTTCCACTATGAAAATCATGCATCATATTCGAAGAAACAAAACGCATTCTAAGCATAATGATGAGATAGACAAATAATGAGAACCAAACTGTAGAAAACATTACTCACATCAGCTCCAACCCTTTCACGTATGACAGCGGATACAGCAGGAGTTGAAAGCAATCCATTTTGACCAATCCAAACACGTCTTACACCGTTTGCTGCTGACATTTTAGTTATAATCTGCAGATTCATTAAGATCATTAGTGATGCGAAAAACAATGTTGACTCTATACAAACATGTTATTTAGCATGAAACAATATCCACTCTGTATCCTCCCATATAAGAAAGTCGTACGTGAAGAGATATTTAACCAATGGTGTACTGAGTTAAAGAAACAAAATAAGTCTTTTCCGGAGTATAAAACTTCGAAGCTGGAAAATGATATTTTGGTTTGTATCTCCTTGTTATCATAAGATCCGAACCTGTACACTTTCATTTGTTTAATTAAAAATCTAGTATATTTCAAGGCCGAAATCATAAATTATATCCAAAAGACCACAAGTGTCCAAATACCTGCCTAGGTTAGATGTAGAACGAATCAAATTAAACCGAAAGAAAAAAAAGCTCAATTTCAAAGTGACAGCATCGAAAAAAATTGTAAGGCATCAAAGCAAAGGAAATGAGAAGTTTTCCAAAGAAATGTTAGCATTTTGCCAGCACTTATAAAGTAACTGATAAACCAAGTACTTCAGACACCACAAAGACTACACTAAAAGCAACAAAAATGGACAGTGGAAAAGTACCTGAATCGCTTCCTTGGAAAAATAACGACCATCACCAGATACAACCAGTGTTGCACCTACAAAAACGGAAGAAACAGTTCTCACAATCTTACAGTGTAATCAAACAAGAAAAGGAAACAAGGGAAAGGAAAACAGTTTCTGAAAAGATATGATGAATCCCTGTCCTGTTTTTTTTTGTTAAGAAAAAGGCATATTCATTTCTGGCGCAGTAAAGCTGATACTAATATTTCACTACCGTGAGTTTGAAGCAAAGTAAGAAAATTGAAGGATTCCCACCTCTAACTTTTTCCTCAGTTAATGCATTGAACGTTGCCTGAACAAAGTTGTGAAGGTAATGAGGTTGCACAAATACTTTCACCTGAAAAGATCCATCCAGCAAGGAACCATTACTATTAACAGAAGGAATAACAAGCAAAGAAGAAGCAAGCACCGATGTGAAACAGATCTTACAACAGAAAAAACATTCAAACTATACTGCAATTCCGAACAACTAAACAATTAGACTGATCCTAAATCTTTTAAACGAATTAGTTCTGATCCAATCGCGATCCATGTCAAACACAATGCAAACATCACATGCAGCTCAATCAAAAAACGTGATCCGAAAGAGATCGGAATCGGAATATCTGATTTGAAGACAAGATCCGGCAGTGCAGTTGTGAGAAAAACAAGACAAGAAGGAATGTAGGGAGCGCGAAGAAAGCAAAGGAGGAAATGGCGATGGAGAATTGGGAAGAAGTAGAGAAGAAGAAATGCAACCTTTTTGCGGAGACCGGAGGTTCCAGGCTTCTGGCCATCGAAGGGAGTAGTGTCGACGCGAGAAACGTTGAAGAGCACCATGGATGGTTTCCTGAAGAAAGGAAAGGGAAATCCAGAAGGTTAAGAAAAGAGAGAGAGAGAGAGAGAGTGTTGGTGAGTGAAAGGTGCGATGTGTATTTATAGGTGGGAGGAAAAGCGAGGAGAGGAAGAAGGAAAGGACCTTAACAGCAGATGGATGCTTATGGAGATGACAATTGTGCGACGAGGAATTTTATGGCGCCTCTTCACTGCTTTGCCATTTTCTAACACCTTATTTTCCAACCATCGATAATTACTTTACACTTAGATAGGATTTAGAAGAACATGTTTCTCATCTTTATTTTATCAACTTAATAAATTCTTTTTTTAAATAAATTATAAAGTTTTGACCTAAGTTTTTTTGAAATAGATATTTATTTTTATTTTTAAATGTCGAATTGTATTTTTTTTATTCTTTTAAATATTTAAAATACTAGTATCTCTACTCATTTTTTATTTTATGAACTGATATGTTTTCTATTATATTTAACTATTAGGTGTTCAATTTAAAAAGAATTATTAGATAATCAAACTAAAAATCAATTTCAGATGTCAAACTTATTTAAATTATTATTTTAATATGATCTAATACATTTGAAAGTAATTTTATGTCTTACCTGAGTTAATTTTTTAAAAATGTAAAAAGTAAATTTTATTAATGAATTACCTAACACAGGTACATTAATAAAAATTATGTTAACTCTTTTCATAAGATAGAGTGAATCCCTTTTACATGGTATAATAATTATCTTAATTTTCACATCACATATTAAGTTAGAGGAATCTTCTATAACTTTACTCACACTTGGTAATTCTTTTATTTATTTTTATTTGATTCCTTGATTCCAATATCACCAGAGTAAAAATATTTTTAATACGAATCTTAAATTCAATTTATATTTTCAGGTTTCAAATTTGATTCAAATATCAATATTATAAATTTTTCGTCATCTTTCTTTTATAAAACAAATTACATTTACAATCATTACACTATAACAATAACTCATTCATATATATACATTTAACTTAATTTAAATTTTAATAAATTAAAATTTATCAATCATTATACTATAACAATGTTCAAACATTAGTCAAATAAAGTAAAAGATAAACCAATCTTGACATATATATATATA